>Ga0209131_1000420_pt1 | contig 30719 bp, 25 predicted proteins | sample GraSoi_2013_40cm_FD_185826 | JGI IMG/M metagenome (GOLD analysis project Ga0209131, IMG submission 185826) | Grasslands soil microbial communities from the Angelo Coastal Reserve, California, USA - Sample 9_17_2013_40cm (SPAdes) (version 2) | ecosystem: Environmental > Terrestrial > Soil >...
ATCTGAGCGAATCCTTCATCGACGCCAGCTTCAGCGGCGCGAAAAAAGGGGCTCTGGTGTCGGCCCTACAAAACGCGGCAAAGGCAGCAAAATCATGGCAATCGCAGACGGCCATGGTTTTCCTCTCTCCGTGTACGTGGCCAGCGCTTCGCCTCATGAAACAAAGCTCGTCGAACCCACGCTCGACCAGCGATTCCTAGCCGAAACCCCCGAACGAATGATCGGCGACCGCGCTTACGACAGCGATCCGCTGGACCAGCGCATCTACGAACGATACGGCGTGCAAATCATTGCGCCCCACAAATTCGTGCGTGTCGCCGCTGCCACGCAGGACGGCCGCGTTCTGCGCCGCTACCGGCGTCGCTGGAAAGTCGAGCGCCTGTTCGCCTGGCTCCATAATTTTCGTCGCACCGTCACTCGTTGGGAATACTACCCAGAAAATTTCCTCGGGATGGTTCAACTCGCTTGCGCCATCATCCTCCTGAGGCATTTATGAGATGGCTTCTAGTTACCTCTGGCTGCTGCCTGTCACGGCAGAGGTCGCGAGTTCGAGTCTCGTCGTCCCCGCATTTTTCCCAAACATCGTAGTTCCCTTGTTGCGAAACGCTCGGGGCAGACTTTGGGCACTCGCTCGTTTGTACACGACGCGAGGCGAATTGTGCAGTTACACTCGGCGGCCAACTACGAAAGCACCAAGTTCTTTAAACCGGAAGCCGGGCTACGCGCCCCATTTTTTATCTGTCCAGACCCAGGTGCGAATGATTCCCTTGTTGACCAACTCCTTAGTCTTCGATTGCCTCAACACCAAGGTTCTTAAGTCGCTCGAGACCATCCTTCATGGCTTTGAGTTCTTCGGCGGAGTGCCCCTGCCAATTCAAGACCTCGCCTATGACACGAAGGGGATCCTTGGAGCGGTATGAATGCGTAGGGTTACCCGGGTACTTCTTGTCAGTCAGATTGGGGTCGTCTTCAAAAGGGCCAGTCGCCTCCACCACGTAGATTCTGGCGGGGCTCTCACCAAGGGCGAGCTCGGCTCCCCAGATAGCCGCATTCAACGTGCCGGTCAAATAAATGTAGGCCGCCTTCTTCCTCTTACCGTAGTTAGAATTGTAGCCGGGCCTAATGAGATCCCCCGGTTTTAGGTCTACTTTGGTACCGTGGAAGAAACTTCGGCCAGGCAGTTGAGGTTTGATCACCTTTAAATCTCCTGTCGATAGGTCGATGGCGAGCTAGCCCTCGCCACTTCAGTCGCAAAATTTCCAACCCACAACCCAACCCACAGATTACTGTGTCTTGTGCGATTTTTAACAACTTAGGCGGCCCTTGGCAGTCCCCGCGGTCTTGTATGTTGTTGTAAAACCTTTCAGGGGGCCGCTGTCACGGCAGAGGTCGCGAGTTCGAGTCTCGTCGTCCCCGCCATTCTTTCTAAAAGACTTAACAAATTCTTCTGTCCTCATATCGTCCTCGTTGACGCCCGAGCACTTGAGCAGTGCGGTCATCGCAGTGACCATTCCCGACGGGCCTGCGATGTAGTAGATAGGTCTATTGAGCCTGAGTCGGTGACCGGTGAGCATCTCGCGATTGATGTGCCCTTTTTCGTAGGGCTAGGACAGCGTTTTATGGCCAGTGATCGTTGGCACGAGGGTGAAATTAAGATTCTGCGCAGCCATGCCTTGAAGCTCTTCGATGAAAGCGGCATCGTCCGCTTCCCTGTTTGAATAAAACAGACACAGTCTGTGGGGCAGACGTTCCTGGGTGACCCAGTGAAGGATGCTTCGCACCGGCGTAATCCCGATACCCCCGGCGAGAAATACTGCGGGCCTGGTGACATCCTTATGCAATGTGAACGATCCTCTGGGACGGCTCACTTTGAGCTTGGTGCCAAACGCAGCCGCGTTCAGAGCAGTCTTGAAACCAGTCCCGCGCATTCGCATCGCGATCATGATTGGCTCTTTGTCAAGAGGAGAGCTTGCGAGCGAAAAGGTCCGCCAATCGTGTCCCGGGCAATTCTTTGCCGATACGGAAATGCTTGTATCAACAGATTATCTCCACGCAGACTATCGACTGCGTTCCGTTCGATGCACGCTTTCCCGTCCTTTTTTAGGGGTGCTCTTGAGAACGGCGTCGCGGAGGTTTGGGGGAGCCCGCGATCGCCGTTCAACGTGCTTCGTCTATCAGGACCGCCGCACTAGCCCATTTATTCCAAATCAATGTATTCATCTGGCGCACGCGGGAACAGGACAGTGCACCGCGCACAGGTTCCCGGCAGAGCTTTCAATGGGTCGATTGGCAAAAGGGAAAAATGGAATTCTGCGCCGTTTCTGACGCAGAACCCGTGGAGCTCAAGCAGCTCCAGCAGTTAATGGATTCTTCCGCGTAGGGATAGCGCGAATACTTTCAGGCAACTCCATTTCAACTCCATTTCAAGAACAAGTTCGCCACGATTCTGCGCACCGCAAACACAAGATGAACAAGTCACGAATTCTGTTTGTTCTTGCTATTTACCGACGGCACTCCCCTCCGTGAGGAATAGAACATCGGTGACGGAGGTATTCAGAGAGGAAGGCAATTGAAGTACGGAAGGGATCAACAATGTTCAGACCAAGAATCGTGATATGGCTTGTGCTACTCGTGCTGGCTCTAACTGTAGTCGCCTTTGTGACTCGCATCGCTGAAAAATGCGGACTGGCCAATCGCTTCTCAAAATCCTCGGAAAGAACCATTTCTATCCTACAGAGCAATGAATCGGCGATTTTGAAGCATCAACAGACCCAGCCGACGCATCGGTAGTGTTTGATATTGGGGCATACACGATTCAGAAACGGTGAAAGAGAAGGTTGCGGGGAATAAGTGTCAAAGGTACATCGAGTGGATCGTTCCGCAGGAGAAGGTCTGCGACAGATTGGAACATGCCGTAGCAAGCGAAGGTCGGACCGTCTCGTACTCGGCCTGGATCTGCTCAAAGGTCGGGTGCGCGGGCAGGTCAGTGCCGAACAGGCACATGCACGCGAGCGCGCTGTCAACGGCTTGCTGGTATTCCCCCTCACGATATGTAACTGGACTTTGAGATGATAAGCGAGCCGCCTCGTCAACTTTCGATTCCATGAGAAGACGGCCGATGTCGACGCCAGTTTGCCGCGACGCCATGTCATTGCAGCCGCCTTGTGGGAAATGAAAGTCGCGGCGGGAGCAACTTAGGTACGCCGTAAAGTGAGCGGTGGATAGAAAAGAGTTTTTGCACGGTCGGGGTTGCTAGTTCGTGCAGGAAGAAATGCATGGCGGGACCGCCCGGCCATTGAATTAGAAAAATGACTCCGCCAGATGCGTCGACCATGGCCGAACCTGAGTCAAGGTGACGCCACGGCTGTTGATGCTGGTCACTTGTGTCTGAACCGAGTCCGGAAAATTCTCGCTCGCAAAGCTGTTCTGGGAAAGTCAGCGCGAAATCCCTGTTCGGCTGTCCGGGAGCGTCGCTTCCCTCGCAGCCGATCTCACCGAAGTCGTTGTTGATGTCAAGTAGTTCGGTCATGCGGGAATTAGCCTCATTTATAGCAATAGCAATCGACAGGCCACACCTGCGTTGGGCTCAGAACAGGGAAGTCATTGAATATCGGGCAACCAGCAACTGAGGCTTGGCAACACTCCACACAATGTCTGTCGAAGGACAGAGTGTCAGACGCGTTGACAGATTTGGCGAACAGGATCATGAGAGACGACATTGCCAGAGGCAGCGATTTTCGATCGAGTCATACCGATATTCCCTGCGAGCTCCAAGTCTGCAGAAGTCTGCGAGATCATCCCTTCCGTTGATCGTCGAAACGGCGTTCCTGGCGAAGCATGAAGTATTTCGGCGCCTCAATCCACAGGCGGAAAGCTGGCCAGCGCCACCAAACCAAAAGCAGACCGAACATAATGGCCGAAATCACGATCACAATCAGATTGATCATTGCCCTGAGTTCTCCTGCGGTGTGCCATAAAGGGAGCGCACGAATTCAACTAAGGCGTGCCGCTGATCTGCGCTGAGTTGGCTCTGCCACGGCGCCATCGCTGTTCCCGGCACGCCATTTTCCAAAACTTCCCACGCTCGTTCTTCTGTAGGCTTCTTAAGGTGAAAATTTGTTGGTGATGGCGCAAGGACACCCGCTGCCGGCCCGTTACCCGCTCCGGTGTCGCCGTGGCAACTGGCGCAGGCGGCTGCAAACAGGGATTTGGCTTGGCCCGGAGTCGTACTTTCTTGCGTGGACGGCGCAGCACTAGCAACGTGCAAGCTATCGATGTAGGCCACAAGCGCGCGCAAATCCTCGGTGGGCAACTGGCGCCAGGGCGGCATGGCAGACCCAGTGATTCCATTCCACAGCACACTGCTGAGTCGTTCGTCGGAGAAGCGGGCAGCAGTCAGGTTCGCCGGTTTCGGCAATAGACTCGCGGAAGCTCTGCCATCGCCCTTTCCGGCGGACCCATGACACGAAGCACAATTCGCGGCGAAAAGAGTACCGCCGCGGCTTACTTCTTCCTGCAAGTCGGCCGGATTCGACGCGGGATGCAGAACGGGTGCACTGGCGTTGTATCCTCCCCTCATGGCAATCGGAACGGAGGGAGGAGTGGCTCTGGCGGAAGCCTCGTTTGGCATCGCCATATCCGCTGTCGCGGCATGGACGCTTGACGCCAACGGCTGTCGCTCAAAGCCGGAAAGTTGTCGAGCACGCCCAAGAGATTGCAGATAGGCAAGCAGGTCCAGTCCTTCCTGTGTCGGCTGATTAGCGCTGCCACTGAACAGCCAGGGATACGGCGGCATAACCGAATCGCGCACGACGAACCGGGGATTGTAGAGATGCGTGAGTTGCCAGTCGCGGGGATGAAGGTTGAATTCGCGCGACAAATCGGGCCCGATGCGGCGCGTGCCCCACAACTGCGGATAATCATACTTGGTCTCCCATGCTTCGGTGGGCGCGCCGAAACGGCGCACATCCGCCGCGAGAGACCGAACCTGCTGCGTGTGACAATAGGCGCATCCTTCGCGTCCATAAATGACTCTGCCCCTTTGTTCGGACGCGGTGAGCGTCGGCATCGTGACTGGAGCCACCTGCTTGATTTCATCTGCCAGTTCTTTTCCAGGGAGGACCGCAAGAACAAGAAACGAAAGGGCGAAGAAACCCACACCAGCGCCGAAGGCGATCACATGCGCATGGCTGAGCCAACCGGTCAAGCTGAACTCGTGTGAAGCCGCCGAGCCATCCTCGAATGCGGCCACGTCTTCGGAAGTCAGGCGCCTGGTCTCAGATATGGTGGCCTCTGACAACTTTGGCCCCGTAACGAGAGAGGTCCAGAAAAGAATAAAGCCCGCGAGAATGGGGAGCCCCGAGAGTGTACGCACCAGCCAGTAACTTCCGATCGCTCGGACAGAATCGATCCATGGCGCGCTCGACTGCCAGACCTGAGCCTCTACCAAGCCCGCAATCGTAAGATCGGTGACCATCAACGCAAGGCCCACTGCAAGAAGCCAGAACGACCAATTCATCATGCGCTCGTTGTAGCGCGTTCCAGGGATGCGCTGCCAGAGATGGGCGATGCCACCAAGCGCGATGAAACTTGCAAAACCGATCATTGCCAAATGGGAGTGGCCGATCACCCAGTCGGTAAAGTGGATGATGCGATTGACGGGCATCAATGCCTGTACAGAGCCCTGCAACCCCACCAAAAGATAGGAGACAACACCAAACCAGACGAAGCGCAGCGGCACGTCCTTCGAAGCAATTCCACTGCTTCCGCGCAGTGAGAGCAGAAGGTTGGTAACCACCAAAGTCACGTCCATTCCAAGATAGGCCGAAGCGACGATGGCGCCTTTCTGCGCTGCCATGGGGATGGCCGAATACACGTAATGGTGAGTCCCGTTTAACGGGTAAATAAAGAAGAGCACCCAGAAGCCCACCATCGACAGGAAATGACTGAAGATGGGACGGCGCGTGGTAGCGGGGATGACGTAATAGGCGATGGCAAGGGCAAACGGCGTCACGTAGAGACCCACAGCATCGTGAATCCACAGGCCGCTGAACGCCGCGCCCCGCGCACCGGGAACGAGCTCGGGCACAAAATTCCCGACCGGGTACGCAAGCATTGTGAAGATAATGCCGCCAATGATGTACCAGGCACTGACGTAGAGGTCCGAGAGCCGAGCTTTAAGGAATGGCAGGACAAACTCGAAGACCATCAAAATGAAGGCAAGGACCACGAAAGCGTCTACGACAAGCGGAAACTCCGCCCACTCCAATGGCTGGCTGAAACCGGCGGCAACCAGTACCCATCCGGGGAGGACCACCGCAAAATTCCAGATGCAGAAAAGAAACCATCCCAGCTTGCGGCTTAAGACCGGCCGATTTGCCAGGCGTGGCACCGCGTAATAAAGGAAGGCCAGGAATGCGTTGCCCAGCCATCCGAAGAATATGCCCTGCGTATGGTTGTAGCGAAGCCTGCCCCAGGTAAGCCATCCGTGGCCTCCGAGAAATTCGGGAAAGGTGAACTTTGTGGCCACCAGAATGCCGAATAGGACCGAGAGCACTAAGGTGACGAGTGACGCAAAGAGGTGGGCACGGATTAGGCCATATTCAACCGATGGAAGCTCGCCCGAACCCTGGGAATTTCGGCGCTCACTTGGATAGGAGGCAATTTCTGCGGACTCTGTCATTTACCGACACCTTCGCCGGGTTTCTTGTCTTGACCGAAATTGTTCAGAATCCAAGTCGCAAGGGCGATCCGGTCATCAAGCGACAGCTCAGGCTCCGAGGGGCCCGGCGCAAAATTGCCCCATCCTGGCCGCGGATGTGTCACTGCTACGGCTAATCGAGAGCGCAGATCAGGACTGCCAGCCGAGGTAGGAAATTCGCGGCGATAGAAGGTCACAATTTCCTGATAACTGGGCCCGGTGGAGCGTGTGGCCATTTTGTGACAACCCGCGCATTGCTGCTGTGAAATTTGGAAGCCGCGATCGAGCAATGCACTCAGTTCCGGCGTGACCCGGGGAAGAACCGTGCCCCCGGCGGCAACCGGTTCGCGTGGCGATTCCCCAAACAGACGGCGATGGCCGCGTGTTCCCCACCAAGCGAGCAGCGAACCCAGAAGCAGTACGGAACCCAGCAGGAGTGTCAGCGCCCGTGACCGCGAATGATGCTCGCCGCCGACTCTATTCGCCATATGTGCCTTTGGGACCTTGACCAGAGTCAGGCTTTCCGTTGATAGAAACCAGGTAGTCCGTAATTTTTTGAACCTGCTCATCAGAAATATGCGCGCCGTAGACATTTTTCATTTTGTCGACTTCGCTCAGCCACGTGGTCCGGGAAAATCGCGGCTGCATCGTGATGTATCGCGGTGAGTGGCAAACGACGCACGCGGTAACAAATTCATCGCGGCCAGGGCCCGGCGGAAACACTGGCTCGTAATGCGGCAGTACGATGGTATGAACCGGATTGTCTGGCTTTGCCTTAGGCATCGACTCCATTTTTCCGTTTGCGCTGCCATGCTCTGGTTCCTTGGAGATGTTTGATGGACGACTACAGCTGGCGGCCAATGCCGCAAGCCCCAGCGAGAGAACCAAATTCTTTATTCTCGCGGTCATGCGTTGTTATGCCACCTTTACGTCAACTTGCGAGATCACATTCCACATAAAACCACTGCGGTTCCACTGTTCCTTGCTCTGAGTCTCTCCAATCGCATTTGTCGCCCGAGCCATCAATCGATGTTGCCCGCGGCTTCTGGGTGTCCAGGACGCGCGCCACCGTCGCCACGAATACTTCCCGATTTCCGCGTCCAGCCGCGCGTCCGCCCAGGTGGCTCCCCCGTCCGTTGACACCTCCACGCGTTTAATCCCGTAACCGGAGTCGAAAGCAATGCCCTCGATTTCAGTCGGCATCCCAGGATGCAAGGTTTCATCGGGATCGGGACGAACGAATATGGAGCGCACGTTGAATCGATTGATGGGCACTGTGTCCTTGGCCAAATTCTTTGGAGATTCGGTGCCATTTGGAGCGTTGGGAATCCGATAGGCTTTGTCCGTCCAGAAGTTGCTGAAGGTTTGAGGCAAGACTGTGATGTCGCTGAGAGCTTTCACCCAATAAGTTCCATACCACCCGGGCACCACGAGACGAATGGGAAAGCCGTTCACCATGGGCAACGCTTGATCATTCATGGCGTAGGCGACCATCACCTCCCCATCCCGCGCGTGGTCGATCGAAAGGGCCTTCACGAAGTCAGCCACAGATGGCAGTGGCGGCACGTCAAGCCCATTGAAGGAGACATCCACGGCGCCTGGCTTCACTTCAGCACGATCCAAAATCGACTTCAGCGGAACGCCGGTCCATTTGGCGTTGCCAACTGCGCCATGCTTCCACTGGCCGCCCGGAACGCGAGGCTCGAAGAAGCTGCGAGAATTGCCGGAACATTGATTGACGGCGACGATGGAGATTGGCTCGAACTGCGATCGAAGGTCATCCACATTGAGCTGTGATGGCTGTCGGACGTGGCCGCTGACATTGAGCCGAAATGTTCGAAGGTCCACGGAAGTTGGAATCCCTTCGAGGTGCCACCGGACGAAGAAAGCTTCATTGGGCGTGAGGTCCTGTCGAAAATAGTGGATCGGAGTTTCCAGCTGTGGCGGCCGGTCGGTGAGGAAGATCATCTCTGTTTTTTCAGGGAATCGAACGAGGTTAGCCGGACTCGATGAAGTCCCCACCACAGAACTGATTCGATTACAGGAGGCCGTTACTGCCGCAGCACCGGTAGCGCCGATGACCCGTAAAAATTCGCGCCGGTCCATTAAGTGACCTGGTGTGCATCGACGATGCCAAACTATTTTGCGTGGGGGGTCGGGTAAGGTACTCAAACATTGGCAGATAACGGAGTAGCGAGGCCCACGAGGACGGTCGAGTGTCGTTGGCTTGACACGCGCGCACACTTGTGTAGCAACCGTTGACACTTCGCTGCATGACGAGAGTTCGATTTCCTAGCTCACGGCGCATTGTGAGCGCTCTCCCGCCCGAATACTCGGGTTGGATGCTCGCCACCCAAGACGCCGGCCGCTTAGCGGCGCCTGCTAGCACGGCGTATCGATAGAGCCTTACTAATGCTTCCGCGCATATTGAAAAAAAGTGTCAAACAGCGCATCCGAAAACTTTGCCGCGAATTCCGTAGAGTCAGGGTTGGTTACACGACAATAGGTATGGCGACTATTGCGTGGAGCGCGCGAGATCGATTGAGCGAATCATCGCGCGCCGGCGCGACTGCGGCTTCATTGGACTACGACAGGCAAACTTTGCAACGCGTACGTGCATCTCCGAATCAGTAATGATTTGTCGTGGGGGTCTGTGAAGCTATGGCCCTTGCGGGAACCAGCTATGTGACAGGCAAATTCAACGCCCAAAGAAAAAGCCCAGGAAACGGGTGTAGTCTTACTCGATGTTAACGCCTACGCAGGCGATTTAGTGGGTGGATACATATTTCGGCCACATTTGAGGTCTCCCGACAGCAAGACCGTCAGGGGCTTCATCCGTTACACAGTTTACGACGCGCGCACGCTCGACTATGGGTTCGCGTCACTATCGATCCCAAAACATTGCGTGCTGCCGATGGAAGTAACTCTGGTCTAAGACGTACTCGAAAGGGCGCCACGCGTTGTGCGGGATAACCGGATTTACACATAAGCATTCGAAGCCGTCACAGAAAAGGATCCGGGATACGGTGGCAACTCTCATCCATCGAGGTCCTGATCAGCAAGGTATCTTTTCGTCTGATCTGTTTTCTTTTGGTGCGGCGCGCCTCAAAATCATCGATCTTGAATGTGGGAATCAACCCATTCTTGTAAATAACGGTGAATACGGAATTGTCTTCAATGGAGAAGTCTATAATCACCGCGAGTTAAGAGCGGAACTCGAGGAATTGGGGCACACGTTTACCTCGCATTCGGATACCGAAACTGTCCTGAAGGCATTTTTGCAGTGGGACACGGAGAGTTTCGCGCGCCTCAGCGGTATGTTCGCCTTCGCAGTGTGGAATGTGCCTCAAAAACGCGTAGTCCTGGCGCGTGATCGAATGGGGATCAAGCCGCTATATTTTGCGCAGAGAGGCGAGGAACTGTACTTTGGGTCTGAACTTAAGGCAATCCTTGTTCATCCCGAAATTGACCGAACCCTGAGCCGAGAAGCACTCGATTGCTACCTCTCACTAAACTATATTCCGTGTCCGTGGACACTCATCGACGGCATTCGCAAAGTTCCGGCGGGCACCTGGATGGAATGGAGAGATGGCGAGGTTACAACCAAACACTACTGGCAACTGCCCTACGGGAAAATACGTGAAATATCGTTGGAAGATGCAAAGGAGCAATTAAACGCGCTTTTGACCGAATCCATTCGAGAACACCTGCTTTCCGATGTGCCGATAGGAGTGTGGCTAAGCGGTGGAATTGATTCCACTACGATCTTACATTACGCCGCAGGGGCAACCTCATCCCGGTTGAAGTCATTTTCCATTTCGTTCAACGGACGCAGCTTCGATGAATCATCCTACATACGGACTGCGGTGCGGAAATACGGCACAGATCATGACGAAATGGATTTGAATCCGGGCGTCGATCTCAGGTGCGCAATTGAACAGTTCGCTTATTACTGCGATGAACCAAGCGCAGACGCCGGCGCATTGCCGGTCTGGTTTTTGTCGAAACTTTGTAAGAGGAAGACGACTGTAGCCCTGAGCGGGGAAGGCGCGGATGAGGTGTTGGGTGGATACTTGACCTATCGTGCCAACCGGATCGCTCGACACCTTCGGAGACTTCCGCGCGCGGGGGTCGCAGCGGGACTCTCCATATTTCGCCGTTGGCCGGTTTCCGACGAGAAGATCGGATTCGATTACAAGGTGAAGCGCCTGCTCGAAGGCTCTCTTATGCAGCCCGAGCGGGCGCACGTCTATTGGAACGGCACGTTTGCCGACCAGGATATGCGCACGATTGTGTATGAACCACTGCCCAGAACCCTCGAGCAGATTCTCGGCCGGATGGCAAATCTACCCAAAGTCAATGATGACCTGGCCCCATTCCTTTGGCTAGACCAGAAATATTATCTTGCGGATGACATTCTGACAAAGAGCGATCGTATGAGTATGGCTCATTCGGTCGAGGTCCGGCCGCCCTTTCTGGACCATCGCATCGTCGAATTCGCCGCAACCTTGCCAGCCAAGCTCAAGATCCGTGGCTCGCAGCAAAAAGTTATCCTTCGAGAACTAATGAAAGATAAGCTGCCGCCCGCCATCCTAAACCGTCCGAAGATTGGCTTTGACATCCCCGCACACGAATGGCTTCGCGGCCCTCTTCGCGGATTGCTGGAAGACGCCTTGCAATTCGGGTTATCGGAATACGGAGAACTCTTCCGTCGCGATGGCATCGAACACCTCAAGAAGCGTCACTTCCAAAAAGAAATCAACATCGGATATCACCTCTGGGGATTGCTTATTTTGTTTTTGTGGATGAGACGATGGCAAGTCACGATTTAGCTGCGCTGAGCGATGTGCGTGATGAAGCGCGGAGTGAGGCGCATCATCTTTACCGTCGGCGTTGGTTCTTGCTTTCCCTCGTCTTCGTGATCGCAACCGCGATCTACTTGGGTTGCGTGCTCTCGCCTCCCTCTCTCATGGATGACGTTGATGCCGTGCAGGCCCAAATCGCCAAGACGATGCTGACCACCGGCGATTGGGTGACGGCGCGATTGGATGGAGTCGTTTATTTGGAAAAGGCTCCGCTAATTTATTGGCTGATGGCAATTTTCTATAAGATTTTTGGCGTGGCTGATTGGGTGGCTCGGCTTCCCGTGGCACTGGCCTCCATCGGTCTCGCGCTCTTAACCGCTTCCTTTGGCATGTGGGCGTTCGGAGAACGAGCCGGCTTTTATGCGGGCTTGTGCATGTCCACTTGCGTTGGATTATTTCTCTTTACGCGCATTCAAATCCCCGACGTGATGCTCACGTTCAACATTGCGCTTGCCCTCTGGGCCTTCTTGCGGGCCTTGGATGAACGGGAAAAGCGACCGCGGCTCTGGGCGGCCATTCTCGCTGCGAGCCTGGGCGCCGGGCTTTTGCTCAAAAGTCTGGTTGGCATTGTGTTTCCGGTCGCGGGGGCTTTGATCTATCTTTTTGTGTCAAGGCAGTTATTTTCTCGCAGAACTTGGCAGCGGCTCCGGCCGCTCAGTGGTTTCCTTATCGTGCTGCTTATCGCCGCCCCCTGGCATGTGCTGGCGACCCTTAGGAATCCTCCCTATTTTGCCTGGACTCTGCAGAGCGGCCCCGATCTGTACCACGGATTCCTGTGGTTCTATTTTGTGAATGAACAACTCCTGCGGTTTCTCAACCTCAGGTATCCTCGCGATTACAATACAGTTCCACGGCTGTACTTCTGGCTACTGCACCTTCTGTGGCTCTTTCCTTGGTGCGGGTATTTCCCGGCGATAGCAAAGCTCTCGCTTAAACCTGTGGATCGCGCCGGGCAAACCCGGCTTCTCGCGCTCTGCTGGGCGGGGTTCATTCTGATCTTCTTCACGTTTTCGACCACCCAGGAATATTACTCAATGCCGTGTTATCCGGCCTTCGCTCTTCTGCTTGGCTCGGCAATGACTGTTGAAGGCAAGTGGATCCATCGAGGAACACGCGCGTTGGGGGCGATCACAGCTTGCGCTGCGCTAATCGCTATCGCCATTGCTTTTGCCGTACGCAATCTGCCCACTCCAGGAGATATTTCGTCCGCGCTGTCCCACCACCCATCAGCTTATACCCTATCCCTTGGGCACATGCTGGATCTGACCTTCGACTCTTTTGCCTATCTCAGGCTGCCGCTATACCTGGCAGGCACGGCTTTTTTGCTGGGAGCCGTGGGGAACCTGCGCTGGTCAGGTATGCGTGCATTCTTGGCGACAGCATTCATGATGGTTCTATTCTTTCATGCGGCGCGCTTGGCCCTTGTTGTTTTCGATCCTTATCTTTCGTCGCGTCCGCTTGCGGAGGCGCTTCTTTCGGCACCCCCTGGAAAGCTCATCGTCGATCGCCACTACTATTTCTTCTCTTCTGTCATTTTTTATGCCGGCCAGGATCCCTTGCTCCTGAACGGCAACTTCAACAATATGGAGTATGGTGCGGCTGCTCCGGGCGCTCCGGCGGTTTTTTTGAACGATTCCGAATTCAAGAACTTGTGGACGGGAGAGAAGAAATACTATTTGGTTGCGTACCAGACAGGGGCAGATCGCATCGAATCCTTTGTTGGCCAGGAGCACTTTCGAATCGTCGCTACCAGCGGGGGTAAATTCCTCTTGACTAACGTCTCGGAGCCTCCTGCCAGCAATCTGCTGTCGGGCGTCTCCCATCCACCTCCGCCCCACTAGTCTCCTCGCTCAGAGGAAACGATGTTCACCACTGATCTCACACCACGAGTTGCTACAACCTGGGACAGTGTGACCCTGCGCAAGATAGTTTTTCTACTTCTGCGCGTGGCCATCGGAATAACCATCCTTGTCTATCTTGCAAGATCGGGCCAGATCAATTTTTCTTCTTTGACAAGGCTTTTCCGCGTTTGGCCAATAACTCTGGCGGCAGTGGGTTTTCTGCTGTTCGATATTCTAATGATGTCTATTCGAGCGTCCCTTCTGTTTCGTAGTGCTCGGCTCTCTCTCTCCCTTGGAAGCTCTTTTCAGTTGAACCTGATTGGGTTTCTCTTCTCCACGTTCCTCCCTGGAGCGGCAGGTGGCGACATTGCTAAACTCGTGTATGCGACCAGGCAGAATTACGGGAGGCGCGCGGAGGTTGCGACGGTGTTGATTTTAGATCGCTTCGTGGGGCTATTTTCGCTCGTGCTGCTGCCCATTTTATTTGCCCCATTTTTTCTCGATCTGCTACGCTCCCTTTCCGTGCTCAGACGTCTTCTCTATCTGGATGCCCTGCTGGCAGGGCTGATGGTTGTGAGTGTGGCACTAGTCACATTTTCTGTGTCCATACGTTCATGGCTTGCCCGGTCACTGGGCAGATGGCCAACACTCAAGGATCTCGCTGTTCGCGTCCTCCACGCAATGGCATTGCAAGGCAAGGCTCAGAGCACGTTGTTCTTCGCCTTTCTCCTCTCGCTTCTGGCCAATCTGGCGCTTATTGTAGTGACTGCCCTGGGCCTTTATGCCGTCAATCCCCTGTCTTTCTCAACCCGACTAGCATTAGTCGCGCCGATCGGCCACTTGGTGAATAGCCTGCCCTTAACGCCTGGGGGCATTGGCGTAGGAGAGACAGCGTTTGATGCACTTTTCAGACTAACAGGCATAAGTGGTGGAGCCGAAGCCTTACTCTGTGTTCGTCTATGGAGTATTTCCGTAGCTCTATTAGGTCTACTTGTGTACCTGTTTGGGATGCGCCGCATCGTCTATCCGTATGTCGAGCAGTCACTGGAAGCAGATGCCGAATGGGTCCAAGCCGACTCGGCCAATTGACTGAAGCGAGCTTGCCTGTTATCTGCTTGATGTAAATCTAGACTCATGGAGCTCTGAGGCAGGGAACGCAATTCCCTCTCAGAGGGAATTGATCATCGAGCAAGGCAGGCTTCGCACCCTCGTAAATATGAAGGCTCTAAGATAGGTGACATTATGAAAATCATCGTTCTGGGCGGAGACGGATATTGCGGCTGGGCGACGGCCCTCTATCTTTCCGCTAAAGGGCACTCCGTCGCAATTGTGGATAACTTCGTGCGCCGTCAATGGGATCACGAGCTAGGCGCGCAGACTCTCACCCCAATCCTTCCTCTGAGTGATCGTCTTAGGGCCTGGGATCACCGGACGGGTAAAAACATCGCTCTTTTTGTTGGAGATGTAACCGATTACGATTTTCTACTGTCCACGGTCAAGGAGTTCGAGCCGGAGACAATTATCCATTTTGCTGAACAGCGGTCGGCACCCTATTCGATGATCGACCGAAAGCACGCAGTATTTACGCAAATGAATAACGTCGTCGGTACCTTAAATGTTTTGTTCGCAATTCGGGAGCTGCAGCCGGACTGTCACCTGATTAAGCTCGGTACAATGGGCGAATACGGTACACCTGATATTGATATCGAAGAAGGATACATCCGTGTCGAACACAACGGGCGGAGTGATCTCTTGCCTTTCCCCAAACAGCCTGGCTCGTTTTACCACCTTTCGAAAGTACACGACAGCCATAACATCATGTTTGTCTGCAAGGTCTGGGGACTTCGCGCCACGGATCTGAACCAAGGGATAGTGTACGGCACGATGACGGACGAAGTAGGACTAGACGAAGCGTTAATCAATCGTCTGGACTATGACGAAGTGTTTGGCACGGTCCTCAATCGTTTTTGCGTGCAGGCGGCCATTGGCCAGCCCTTAACCGTCTATGGGAAGGGCGGCCAAACGCGAGGATTTCTGGATATCCGTGACACCGTGCGCTGCATTGAGCTCGCCTGCCTTCATCCTGCTGCCCGGGGAGAATGTCGCGTGTATAACCAATTCACCGAACAATTCTCTGTTATGGATATCGCACTAAAAGTGAAGGAGGCAGGAAAGGATCTTGGGCTCAAGGTGGAAATTGATCATATCCCGGATCCGCGCGTCGAGGCTGAACAACATTACTATAATGCTAGGCACTCTAAGCTACTTGATTTGGGCCTGCAACCACACTATCTCTCGGATTCTCTCCTGGATTCCCTAATGAACATCACCCTGAGGTATCGCGATCGAGTGGATACGACGATGGTGCTGCCACAAGTGAATTGGCGTGAGCCGCGGAATGATCGTCGACTGCAAACAAACGTCGCCGCTGGAATTTCAAGATCGGCCGCATCGTGATCGATCCATTGACGCGGTACAGGTATCCCCCCGCGCGAACGCTAATTGCAAGTAGTTATGAAAGCCGCGCAGGTCATGGATACTCTAGGAATCGCTTTTAGTGGAGGACTTCTGAGCAAAGGCGTCCGTGCTGGCCACGAATTGGCCATCGCGCAGTTGGTAATCAACACTGCGCCAGCGGATCGAAGTTCGAGTGAAACTCACTAGCCAGATTAGAAAGGCCATTGCGTCCCAAAGCGGAATCAAAGGCATCTTTGCCCAAACTCCTGCCTGTTTTAATCCTTGAATTCCAATCAGCCACGTTATGGCTATGCGAAAAACTAGGTACAAACCCCAATAAGCCGCCACAACACTTAAGGTCGGGTGGACCAAAACCGCGAGGGTCGTCCAGGGCAACCCCCACGTAAAAAGCAGGCCAAAGTGCCCCCATGGCCTCATGGCTCTCATGACCGTCATCCACCGCACGCGCTTCGACAGGAGTTCACCAAGTCCCCGGAAATCAGAAACCGTTTCCACAGCATATGGCAGCAGCTTTACTTCGACTCCTTGTTCCGCAATTAGTCGTCCAAACAGCAGATCGTCTGCCGGGCGGTTTTCCAAGACCTGAAAGCCCCCGAAGCCCCTCACACGCTCCTTCGTCGATACCATTGTTGTCCCGAGCGCGAAATTTACACCGTCAAGCTGCCACGCAACCAGTACACCTGCGTAAAAGTCTGAAAGCATCCCGATCGTCTGAAGCTTGTCTGCGAGTGAGTCTTCTCGCGAAGATACGTAAAAACAAGTCACTCCTCCGACTTTGGGGTCGCGCAGCGGCTCAACCACTCGTCGCAAATAACCATTCTCTACGCGTACGTCGGAGTCATTTATGACAAGGTAGTCGTATTGCGCTTCGCGTTCCATCAGCCGCAATTTGGCCACCTTGTCGTTGATCGCGGTGTGGCCGGCGCTGTAGAGCAGCCGGATCTTTCGTTCCGGGAACTCTCGAATCAATCTTTGGATTACGGGCACGGAAGGATCGGTCTGGTCCGTCACGCAGAAAATGAGCTCGTATTTCGGGTAGTCCTGCCGGCAGAAACTCGCAAAGTTTGCGTACGCCTCGGGATCCAGACCGCGAACTGGTTTCAGATTGCTTATGGGCGGCGTGAAATCGAGATTTTTCGCCGGTTGCTTTCTATTCCGCCAGAAATAGCGGCCGGCACTGTAGATTGTCAGAAGGTAGAAAATAAACGGAATCGCCGCCGCGAATAGGACTGCGAGTTCTAACAGGTTTGAGGGCACGGCACCTCATTTTGGATTCGAGTGCGGCCAGTCTGCAAACTCGGCCATGTAGCAGAACGGCAGTGCTGTGTTACTGCACTGAATTGCAACCTCCGAGTCAGATTCTATCCCGAATCAGGGCAATTTCGTGAATATCGCTGCGCTCTTTTGCGGAGCTTTCTCGCACTGTCGCCGCTACCACAACGGATGGGAATGCTTTGCGGAGGTTCCATGACCTTGTCAAGAGTTGCAGTCCGACGGACTGCAAGTGCACATGAAGTTTCCAATCTAAGCGGAACGATTGTTCTTCAGGTTTTGCTATTCTGGACCACTCAACAAAGGAACCACGTGACGCGTACCCGCAGGCTCCAACTGAAAACGATCCCGTTGATTCTAATTAGTATAATTTTGGGACCCCTTGGAAATGTATTTCTCGGCAAGGGCATGAAAAGCGTCGGGCCGGTCACTTCGGCGAGAATTCTCGATCTCCTCCCAATCGCTTCTTGCGTCCTAACATCCGGTTACATCTGGTTGGGCATTGTCTGCTTGCTGGGATTTTTTGTCGTCCACATGCTGTTGCTGACTTGGGCAGACTATAGTTACGTCCAGCCTGCCACATCTCTCTCCTATCTCTCGATCGCTATCTTGAGCTACCTTGTTCTGGGAGAGATGATCTCTCCATTGCGCTGGCTTGGCGTCACTGTGATCTGTGTTGGTGTTCTCCTCGTAGGTCGAACCTCACCCAGCACCTCGGAAGCCCCTGAACATGCGTGAAGCGGTGCTTTTCTTCTTTATCGTTGTCGCGGGGACAGGGGGAGAGCTGTCCGTAAGTCGTGCCATGAAGGGCGTCGGGGAAGTCCATGATTTTCGCCCTAAGTCCATTTTGCGGTTCGTTCTGCAATCGTTTCGCTTGCCATGGATGTGGTTAGGCGTAGCGCTAATGAGCTTGGCGTTTTTCTCCCTTCTCGCCATTCTGTCCTTCCGGCAGGTGAGCTTCGTGGTGCCAGTCAGTGCTCTTAGCTATGCTGCTGGAGCCTTCGGCGCGAAACTCTTTTTGGGTGAACGCATTAGCCGAAACCGCTGGATTGGAATCGCCATCGTCTGTCTCGGCGTCACTATCGTCTGGTGGACCAGAGCGTAACAGGAACAACCTTGGGGCGGTAAATTAGGCGAAGGAATTGTTGCGGCTCAACTCGTAACCATAAAATAAGAAGGGCGCTTTGAGGCGCAAAGACGTTTCCCTTGCCAGTCGCTTAACGCCAACCCGAGATCGGTTTGGCAACCGCGTATTTTCAAGCACTTGGCAGTCCCCATTAGCCTCGTAAGTTGTTGTAAGTACTTGTTCTTTCCACTCTGTCACGGCAGAGGCCGCGGGTTCGAGCCCCGTCGTGCCCACCATTATTTCGACTCGCTTTATGTTCGCGGCGTGGATCGATGCACTTGAAGACATGGCACTTGAAGATATGCCCCTCGGCAATCCTGCTTCGTGCTCGTCGGGAATAGTCATTTCTACCTGAGAACTCAGTTCCTAGAAGAGAACTAATCAGGATGCATGGAACCTGTTTCAATCAATTCGGAAGAGATTCTGAAGCAGCAGACGGCGGCTCATTGCCTGTTGAAAACCGGTTCGGTTTCGGGCGATATCCGTTCCGCGTCCGAATGTGGTACTTCTTCAAGCGCTCCCCTACCAATTGCACCTTGATGGAGCGCCATCCACGATTGGGATTTGGTTTCGGATAATAGCTGAACGAATAAAGATGCGCTAAATCGTCCCGGATGGAGGCGAACGCTTTCTTTTCATCCCGCCAACTCTTCGCAAAATAAGCCTTGCCGCCGGTGGCCGCACTCATACGTTCAAAAACAGCGGTAGAGACGGGCTCAAGCTGCGCCTCGGTAGTGCTGATCATGTAGATTGGTATCCCCGCCGATTGGGCAAGTTCGGCGACATCCTCAGGCGGCACCATGCTGGCATTGTCGGGGCCATTGGAGAACACTACGATCACCTTTCTTCCCGGATTCTGGCCGGCATCCTGAACCGTCAACAGCAACGAATTGTAAAGGGCCGCGTCATCCCCAGCCACGCTCGTGCGCACGCCGCGCACCACCTCCGACCGGTCGGAGGTCAAAGCCGCGGCGCGGTAAAGGTCGCGGCTGTAGGAGTAGAAAGCTACTTTATCCGCGGTTTCCAGAGAGCGAACGAAATTGGCGATGGCATCTTGCGCGAAAACGAAGCCCCGGTACATGTAATTGCTGGTATCGAACAAAATGAAGACGTTGGCGCCGGCAAGGGCCGAATTGAGGGTTTCGGGGGCGTCTTCCGAAGAAGAATCTGAGATCGAACCTTGCACCTGAGTGCGCCCTTGGGCTGAGGCAGACTCGTCCCCACCGTTCCTGCCAACCTCCGCGGTAATGTCACGCAATCTGGTTGTCGGGCCATTGCCTTCTTCAAAGGTTGCAAGGTTCTCCGGAATGCCATCTTCGGTGATCACGAAATCCGTAGGGTGAAGCCCGGTCACGTAGTTGCCTTTATTGTCGGTCACGGCCACATTCAACTGCACCAGGTTGACGACTACGTGAAGGCGCGTCGGATCCTGCCGCGCACTGGTTCGAAAGGTGGAAAGAGGTAGCAGTCCTAATAGAAGCGCCACGATTAAGAAGTATCGTTTCTCCATAGATTTGCTCATATCGCACCGTATTGTTTTTTCTAGGCCAAGAGAACGGCTCTAGGGCTGGGAAGAACTGCCATCCATTGACAAGGCAACGATCTTGCCCTGCCGAAACTCTTCACCGGTTTCTCGAGCGGCGCGCACCAGCGCCGGCCAATCCTCGAAATCAGTGGCAAAAATCTTCTCGACCATGCGCCGCGTGAGTTCAGGAACCAGTTGGTTTAGCATGACGGGCGAATAACTCTTTTCGTCGGCCAAGCGGGCCCAGTAAAGGTTGTTGGAATCCCAGGTCTCGGCGAACAAGCGGTTAGCGTAGCCCATGAAAACGGGGAAAGGCGGCAGATTTAACAACTCACGCGCGTAACTCTGGGTCAACACGCGATGTGGCACTCCAAAGTCGCGCGACAAACGTTCCCAGTTGACCTCATCGGGAAAACGCTGACGGAGAGTTGCAAGCTCATTACCCGCTGGACCGAAGGAATCGGGCTCTTGGGGAAATCTTTGTTGATATTCAGCCGCTAGGTAGAAAGTGTCCGCAGGCATCAACTGCGAAAGAACTTCAGGCAATTGCCCCGAAAGCAGAGCCCGCTCCACTTTTTCGGAGCGCTGCGGAATCATACGATCGGAAAGGATATCCATCACTTTATTGCGCAATGCTTCATTCCGAGCGGAAGCGCCCAAAAGCTCCTCGCCACTCTGCTGATATAGGCTAACCGCGTGAAGCTCATTTTGGCTCACGTTCCACCATCGAGGCACGACGGCGTTGGTGAGCAGGCCGGGCACCAACTCTCGCCAGATCAGAGCCTGCACGTTTCGTGGCGCGATGAAATCCTGCTCCGCGGTGGCAAGGACGTATGGTAAATCGGCCAGCGACCCGACGAGGTGTGCGCCTCCGCCCGCCGGAGATCCCGCACCGAACAACTGAGGCGCTTGCCAAAGCCGTTCGAGGCCTATGACAGTGTCTCCGGCAAAATCGTGAGAGCGCACGAAGAGAGGATTATGGTGGAGAATCTGGGCGCCTGGAGGCTCGTAGTAGGCGTAATTGAGTCCGACGAGCGTATCTCGTAGAAACGGAGCGAGTTGACCGCGGGCCTCGGCGATTTGTTCGGGAGAAGCCGGCGATTTAATTGTCTTCGCCAGGTTCGTGCGCATCTGCAGTTCCGTATGATGGTTATTGTAAATTCCAGCCGCCCACCGCTCTCGCTCGCTATTTCGGAAAATTGGTTGGGGCATCTCAAATTCCCTGAGTTCCCCAGCCAGTGGAAGCAAGGCATCGCCTGACAAGTTTCCTTTGGCAACGTCGCGCAGGCCGTCACCCAGAGCCAAGAGAGTGTCGAGAGAAACCAAACGCTGCTCATCCAAAACGGATCGGATTCTGTTGGCGATCAGTTGATGCATGCGCTGGGCTTCCGGAGTCGACTGGTGGGGACCTGCAAGCAAGTTGATGATCTTGTCCTGAGAAGCAGCGGGTTTGTCGGTTGCGGCGAGGAGGAGGTCATCCACGGCAGCTCGGCCGGCGTCGAAAAGCTGCGCGGGAGAGCCAATCCTGCCGAATGGCCTGACTATTTTTTGCCACGAATCGTTCAAAGCTTCGCCGGGGATTTCGCCCTGCCGCGCCAATATTTGCCAGAGTCCGACGCTGGCCTGGAAGGTTCCGAGAGCATTGCCGCGGAGAGCATCCTTTGGAATAGCGTTGAGGGCGGTTACAACCTGCAAGAAGGCAGCGATGGAAATGTCGTCCAAATCTGGAAATTCCGAAAAGACCAGATACTGGTCGCTGAACTCAGAGAACTTACCGGCCAGTAAAGCCACGGTTTGGGGACTGGGACGATGCCCCGGAGAGCGCCTGGCGTCGAGTTCACTAAGCATAAGATAGGTTTGCAAAGGACCGTTGTCGGTCGATATTCGAGAAATCGCGAACAGGGCTTCCAGCAATTGACTTGGGTGATCCCAATGTGTGGACCGCCGGCCCCAGTCGCGTATGACTTTGAAATCTGTTTTCTGTCGAAAGATTTTTCCCCATACCTCGAGATTTCCGGGAATGTATGGATCGCCGTTCGGCTCCCAGCGAAGGCGGGTTACCAGAAGACGCAGACCGGCGTCATGCCGAAACACGCCTGCTCCTGCATCGGAAAAGTCTTTGCCGCGGAACATCTCGTAAAGGCGCCGCAGCCGGCCAGGTTCGGTGAAATGCGTTTGCTGGGACAGAGGTATGCTCGACAGGTCGTCAAAATACGCCGCGAGCCAGCCACCGTCCTTCGCAACCAATTTAGGAATGAATTCACTCGGAGAATCAGGCGCTGCTCCGACCAAATCTTTCCAGGCGGGGGCCGCGGCCGATCCGCCCGGCACAATCACTCGTCCAGATCGAATGCAAATGTGGCTGCCGTAGAAGTGCAAAATTGCGGCTTGCGGAACCATCCTTTTTAGCGCGTTCAGTTGCCGCAAGGCTGATAGAGTTTCAGTATCCATCCGCGCCAACGCCCAGTAAAACCGGGCCAGTTCCGGATCGTCTAAGAGCATGTCTAGCGCATCAGCTTTTTTTCCTTTCTTGCTCCAGTCCATTTCTACGGGCGGCGCGGGAACGCGTGACGTCGGGAAGGCATACGTGAAAGCCCGGCCTTCCTGGAGACTCTTTTCAAGATCCACAAGAGGGAACCCCGAGTCGATGGTGAGAAACGCTCTTTGCGGATCGGCGGTCTCCAAGAACGTGCTGCGCTGTCCGCAGTCAGGCCGGGCTCGATAACCCAGGATTTTCAGTAACGGCTTCGCGTCATCACAATTTGAAACATGAAGAACACCGTCGGAGCCTGCCAGAGCCGTCAATTCTCGAGCCTGCTGCACATAGCGGGTCAGGAGAATAAGAAATTCCGACCGCCGGCCTTTGGGCCACGGCCCTTCATAACCCAATGCGAATACATTGCGGGCCAGCAAAGGCATAACTTCTTCGGGCGAGACCTTCTGACTAATCCCGGCCATGCGTAAAAAGGAGCGCAATGGCCCTGGAATCGTGACATCCGCCGATTCGTGTGACCCAACGTCGGCGTACTCTGATGAAAGGGAAACAGAGGGAATGGCACCCCGAGTGACAGGAGCGAAGCAGGAACTAACGGTGAGCGCGCCAGCCAGAATGGCGCGCAAGCGGAAGAGAGATTTGGCGCATGTCCTTGCCGGTAAATCGGTTGAGAGGAGTGTGCGAGGTTTCAAGATTTCCTCCCCGAAGCTGAATTAAGCCTGAACGGCACAGTTGAGATGCAGCCAAAGAAGATTTGGACCCGAACGAAACCAAGTCCAAAAGGTGCGCCTGGGACAAGTGATGCCTTTTCACTACGTGAGCATACTCAAGCGAGCCATACGCCGGGCGGGGAGCGACGGGAATCCTACAGATCAAGCATGCGCCGAGCAAACTTGCCCTTGCTCGCACTATTTAATCTCTATCCGTGCTCATGTCAACATCTGGAATTGTCAAAAAAACGTCCTGGCCGCTTGGCATGAAGACCTTGGGCGAAACCGGTCTATGGTCGCCGAAGCCTAAGGAATCCCGGCCATAGTCAGAAATGACGTGGAAGCTCAAATTGGGGCGTCAAATTGCCAGAACTAAAACCTCGTGGACGCCTAAACGTGCGAACGTTATTCAGAACGGGGAGGCCCAATCGTGCTCTGGAGCCGCTGAAACTCTTGCATTTCATGCTGCGCTTGCTGCGTCTTGCCTTGCTTCCGATAGAGGCCCGCCAGTCCGAAATGCGCCTGCGCGGCGAGCGAAGTTCCCTTCTCGAGTTCGATCACCCTCGTCCACACCTTCTCAGCGGTCTGAGCATCGCCGCTCAACGAAGCCGCTTTGCCCAGCGAATAGAGTGTTTCTGGCATATCTGGCTTCGTATCATTCGAGCGCTTCAGCTCCTCAAGCGCCTCGGTGGCTTTCCCCTGCTGGAGCAATGCAGCACCTAAACGGTAAGCGCCCTCGGCGTTGCCTGGCCGCAGCTTGGTCTCGGCGCGAAACTCGGCTTCCGCTTTTGGCCATTGAGCGGAGTTGGCGTAGACCTGACCGAGTTCCAAATGGACGCCAGGCAGGTCGGGGCGCAGGCGCAGCGCCTCACGATATTCTCTTTCGGCTTGAGGCATTTGACGCAGGACAAAGTAGTTTTCGGCGAGCGCCTGATGTGCGCGCGCGGAGTCCGGATGGGCGGCGAGAAGCGTATCGATGGCGCCCTTGGAGAGGAGTCCACTGGCGTGGCCGAGATAGTAGAGCAAATCGGGGTCGTCGGGGCGTTTAGCGAGCGCGGCATTGAAGTTCGCAACCGCCTCCGTCAATTGACCGATTTCGATTTGCGCTATCCCCAGTGCGTCTTGTGCGCCGACCCGCTCGAGATGTGGGATGGCCTCCGCAGCGTAGCCCTGAGCCAGAAGCGCATAACCCAGGAATTGGTGAGCGACCGGAAGGTCGGGGCTCAATTCGAGCGCCCGCTTCAACGGAGCGATAGCCGAACCGTAGTCGTGGTTCTCCATGTATGCCGCCCCGAGATTTACAAAGGCATCCGCGAGGCTGGGGTCGAGTTTCGTAGCCTCGCGAAACTCTGCGATTTCTACATCCACCTGACGCCGCTTGCGCGCCTCCAGGCCCGCGCGCATATGGTCTGCCGCGGCATCGGCCGTTGCGCCTTGGCCTACAAGCCAGGCAAACAGGAGGAACTGAATCATGAGCTTTCCGGCTCGCGGACTTCAAGGAATTGATCGGCGCGGACATCCTTCAGAACTTGTTTCACGCCGGAAGGCCACAGGATTTCGACCGTTGCCTTTTCAGCGGTGCCTAGGCCAAAGTGCAGGCGCTTGTCGTTCGCGCAGACGTAGCTGCCGGCGGAGGTCGCTGTGCGAGTTTGGCCGTTGATGCGGACGCGAGCACCGTACCCGTCGCGATTGCTGCGCGTTCCGCGCAAGCTAATTGACAACCAATGATGGCTGCCGCCGCGGTTGAGGAGTAGGACGGCAGGGCCGCCGAGTGTCGTGATGAGAACGTCCATCCAGCCGTCGTTGTTGATGTCGCCGAAGGCCGCACCGCGTGCAGCCAGCGGCGCGGTCACGCCGGAATCGGCGCGCTCGAAACGGCCGTTGTGATTTAGCGCGAGCAGCGGCAGCTCCTTGTAGCGCAAGGAAGCGTCAATCTGCTGGACATTGTCCAGCACGTGGCTCTGCGCGACGAAAAGATCCTTCCAGCCGTCATTGTCGAAATCTTCGAGGCCTACGCCCCAGCCGGAGCTTCCCGACGTTAGAGCGCCCAGACCGGTCTCAAGGCTCTGATAGCTGAAGACGCCAGCGCCGTCATTGTGATACAGGCCGTAAAGTTCGCGCGGCAGGACCGTAACGACGACGTCAGGACGGTCATCGTTGTCGTAATCCTGAAAGACGGTGCCCATTCCCGAAAGACCCTTGCCGTCGGACGTGAGTGCGGCGCCCGATTCAAGCGCGCATTCCTTAAAAGTCCCGTCGCCGTTGTTATGGAAGAGGTACTGCTGCATGCCATCGTTGGAGACGAAAATGTCGGTAAAGCCGTCGCCATCGTAGTCTGCAAACGCGACGCCTAGCGCCCTGCCCTTCTTTGCGGCAATCCCTGAACGCTCGCTGACATCTTCGAAGGTGCCGTCGGCGCGATTTCGGTAAAGGAGGCAGGTCGTTGCAGGGAACTGGGCGGGCGGGCAGTAGGTATGCCAATCGCCACCGCAAATCTTGCTGTGATCGGCGTCCCATTCCATATAGCGAGTCACAAAGAGATCGAGATGGCCATCGTTGTCACAGTCGAAGAAGCCGGCAGAAACGGACCAGCCTCCCCCAGCGACGCCTGCCTTCGCGGTCACATCCGTGAAGGTGCCATCGCCGTTGTTGTGATACAGGATGTTCTTTCCATAGCTGGTAACATAGAGATCCGGATAGCCGTCGTTGTCGTAGTCGCCGACGGCGACACCCATGCCGTAATTACCGTTGCCGGCGTGTGCGAGTCCCGCCGCCTCGGTAACGTCCGTGAAGCTGCCATCGCGATTCTGACGATAGAGACGATTCCAATAACGAGGAGTAGCGCGGTCGAAGTTTTCGGGGACGTGTAGACTGTTCCCAATCTTGCCGCCATTCACCAGGAAGATGTCGAGAAGGCCGTCGTTGTTGTAATCGAAGAGAGCCGCGCCGCCAGGCATGGTTTCGATCAAGTATTTCTGCGGCGTCGGAGAATTCTGAAGAATGAACTCGATCCCGCGCAGCGGCTTGACTTCGAAAATAGGCGATGCGGCTGCCAACGCCGCGACGCTCAAAAAATCACGCCGCGTATACTGACGAAACATTCGTACGTGACTCTCCTTGAATTCTGAGCCCTGCTCATTGTGTTCGGATGGGCAGAAATAGGCTAGCACGAACTCTAGATCGGTCAATTCACCATAAAGGGAGGTGCAAAGGAGCAGCCCTTGGCGCACACACATCAACCGCGCCAGGGTAGAATGCGTGGGGCACCCACCCTGGCCGGCCAAACCAATTAGAAGAGAAACTTCAGACCGAACTGGACCAATCTGGGGTTGGTTCCAGGATATGTGCTGCTCACGACACCGAAGGTTGACGATGTGACGCTTGTGTTCGGCGGAGCAAACTGCGTGCGGTTGAAAATGTTGAAGAATTCGGCCCGGAACTCGAACCCAAGTCTTTCGTCGGGGCCGAAACGCGTCCTCTTGAACAGCGCGAAATCGAAGTTGTTTATTCCAGACCCACGTATACTCGGATCGACCCGAGCTTCATTACCAAACGTGAAATCCGCCGGGGCAGTGAAACACCCGGTGTTGAACCACTGATTCAGCTTCGCCGCCTTGCTGCTGGCCGAAGTCCCTCTATTGCAGCCGGGGACGAAGTTAGGCCGTGAGCCCGCGCCAAAGAGCGTTGTGTAGTTAGGGGCACCGTTAGAAAAGACGAGGGGAAATCCCTTCTGGAAAGTAGTCACCCCGTCAACGCCCCAACCGCCCACGATCTTCTCTTTCGCACCACTGACGCTCGACAGAAATCTCTTGCCGCGACCGAAGGGAAGGTCAAGGACGTAGCTGATGACGAGGCGCTGAGAAACGTCTTGGGAAGACAGTGACCGTTCACCCCTGAGGTTAGTGTGGTCTTGGATGGAACCAGTGGCTACTTCAAGCCAATTCGTGAGAGTGTCCGCATCACTAAGAAGCTTGGCATTTGTGTAGGCAACCAGCAGCGAACCACCACCAGGGAAGCGACGCTCAACAGTGAGTTGAAACGAGTTATAGGTACTATCAAAGTTACCTTGACCTGCAAGGCGGAGGCTCGAATACTGTGGAAAGGGCCTGTTAAGCTGGCCGATAGTCGTCGTAGCAGTCCCCAAAGCAAACGCTGTACCCGTCGCGGCGTCAAAGAAAGGATTTGGAACCGGTGTCAGTGCGGTTACGGTGGGAACCCCGGCGGGTACGGTGCCCACGCATCGCTGCCCCGTGACTACCACCTGAGCGGCACATTGTGTCGCGGCTTGCGCGAAGAAGTTGTCGCCCAATTGGTCGATCTCTGAATCGTATAACGGAAGGTGCGTGCCCTTGGAGCCGACATAGGCGGCCGAAACAAAGAAATGTGAAGGCAGTTCCCGCTGTATGTCCAAATTCCATTGCTGGACATACCCAGAAGGATGGTTAGTAAGACCGTCACCGGCTATCGCGAAGCTCTGCACAGTCTGCGTCACGTATTGTTGAGTGCCGAGCGTTCCCAAGCTACGGCCAACTGGCGGAACAATGGTCGGCAAAAACGGCGTATTAATTGTGTTTGTGGGCACGTTGCCGTTTACTGTTCCGGTGAAAGACGTAGTCGCATCGTTCACCGGATCGTTGTTCGGGTTGAGACCGAAGGAAACGTAGTTCGGAATCCAGAAGATCCCATAGCCGCTACGAATGACCGTCTTGGGATTTAAACTATAGGCGAAGCCAATTCGTGGCGATATTTGCGTTTTGTCGAGGGGAATGTTCGTGCGCTTGCCCGAAGGATTGACCAAGAAAACATCGCCCTTGGTACCGGGCAAGCCGGGAAGCCCGGCTATGCCTGCAGTAGCGGCCGGATTCGAGAGCCAGCTTTGCGCCGTTGAGTCAAAAAACGATTGGCGGTTGAATCGCTCAGACCAAGGTCCCTGGAGGTCGTATCTTAACCCTAGATTCAGGGTCAGCTTGTGGGTGACACGGTACGTGTCGTCCACATAAAACGCTCGATAAATTTGCTGCGCAGCTACGAAGGCGGGGACGACGGCTTGACCGAAGAAGTGGTTCTCCACGCTGCTTGGGTTGTCCGCAAATCCGAGCAGGAAATCAGCGAAGCTAAAGTTAGAAAAACACGCTAAGCCCGAGCCGCAAAACGCGAAGGCACCACTTGCGACGTTGGTTTGCGCATAATTGTCACGCCCGATCTCTAGTTGAATACCGAATTTAGCGGTGTGTCGGCCCCGCACCAGTGTGACACTGGGAGTAAGATTGAATTGTGTGTTGCGATCCTGGATGAAACTTTGCCCCTGCGTGCACATGATGTTGTCCGCGAAGTTAAAGACGCACGGCGTGGGCGGCGTCCTCGCGGCGGAAGGAACGACAGTGTTGTATTGCGCAGGCCAGCCAATTGTTGTGAGATCGAATCCCGCATTCTTGGGAGCACGGTTGTACCTAAACCGACTGGCACTGAAGTTGATCCCGACGATGGTGCTCGGATTCACACTATACGTGTAGCCGATAGCACCGAGATAGCTGTAATAAAGTTCCGAGCAGCGATCGGCACAAAGACCCGTTCCCAAGGGATCGATCGGCAGGTCATTTACATTCCAATAGCTGAAGCGGAAAAACAGATGCTGATTTGCGCCGAGACTCTGATCAAACCGTCCTACGACTTGATTCTGATTGCCGCCGCCGCTCGTAGCCGTCGTAAAGTTATTTGTCAAGATGCCTGTCTTGGGGTCCACCGTTCCCGCACTGTTTGGCAGCGGAAAGAATCTCAAAAGCGCCAGTGATGTTGGATTTAGCCGGTTGGCAGGAATTACGTTGCCCGGAAATACGGTTGCCGCTCCTGTGAAGCCCGGACACGCTACCGGTGTGGAGACCGTGCCACCGCAGGGGTCCGTGACGGGAGTCGGAATTGCTGAAAAATTGCCCGCTCGCTCCGCAGCCGTTGGAACCGTCGTCGTAAATGGTGTGCCGATGCGCAGACGGAAGCCTTCCCAACTGACGAACCAGAAAGTCTTGTCCCGGCCGTCGTAATGCGGAACTATCACCGGCCCACCAGCGTTAGCTCCAAATTGATTTTGAGTGAATGGCGGCCTGGGCAGGTGGTTTTTGTTCAGGAAGAAATTGTTTGCATTCAGGACTTTATTACGAAGATACTCATACGCTTCCCCGTGCAAGCTGTTCGTGCCGGATTTCGTGCTTAAATTGACCACCCCGCCGGAGAATTTTCCCCAGTCCGCTCCAAGGTTGCTGGTCTGCACTTTGAATTCTTGAATTGAGTCCTGTACGGGGATTATCACCGGTAGGTTTATGTAGCCAATATTAAGCGGCTGGCCATCTAAATATTCCGCGCTCTCGTTTCCGAATGAGCCGTTAATCTGGTAATTGCCCCAGCCAAATGGGTTCACTCCGACCGGAGTCCCTGTCGCACTCCCTTGTGGAATCACGGCAGGAGCCAAGGCGACAAGGTTAAAAACATTGCGGCCGTTTAGCGGCAACTCGTTTGCTGGCCGCTGGTCGACCACTTGCCCTAGCGAGGACGTTTCCGATTGCAGGAGAGGCGTTTCCCCAGTAACCTCCACGGTCTGAGCTACATCGCCGACCTGCATAGTGAGGTCAATTCGTACGCTCTGCCCTACGTCGACGATCACTTCGGGCCGCGTCGTGCGCTTGAAACCTGTCTTTTCCACTTCGATCCGGTACCGGCCGGGCAGGAGGTTCACGAAGGAATAAAACCCGTCGGCCCCCGTCGGTAGGGTTCTTTTCTCCGCCGTATCGACGTTGGTCAGAGTAACTTGGGCGTCGGTGATCGCCGCTCCCGAGGAATCTGTGACGACCCCTGCTATAGATCCGTAGGTGGTTTGGGCCGACAGTGGCGGGCTGAAGATCAACAGAACACTAAAACAGAGAGCCAACCCAAAGACTGAGATGACCCCGAAACGTAATTTTTTCATGATCTGCTCTCCTGAAGCCAAAATGCTTCGCCGCGTGCGGAAACTCCTTGAATGAGACACACGGATCCCGCAAGTTCCTCGACGGGAACGTTTTCCGCGACACAATTCCTCGACAGTTCCGTATTTATCTATCGATACGCCGCGCCATGGAGATGTGTACCAACTTTATTCTGAAGTGATGGAGGGCAAAAACTGGGAACGCGCGAACTTACCGATTACTTTACAGCGACCTAAATCGCAGGGTGCAGGGTCTAGGGATGATTTACTTCGTTTCGAAGTAGCGCGTAGAGGAAGGGCTTGCTGGTTGGCTTCTGACTGCCGCCATGCGGCTCGACGGTCACAAAGACTGCGTCAATCTCAGCCAACCGCCTTGGATCGTCAAATCGCATTACCCACCGGCGATTGGATTCGTTATCCATGTAAAGAATTCCCAAATTCATTGGTAATGCCTGCTCGCCCTGTGGCGTCTCTTTCTGACCCCATACCTGGAACGTGTTGGCATTCACAACGCCCGGCTGACGATCCAGATCGAAAGCATAAAAGATCAGAGACTTACCCTGCGTGTAAAAGACTCGGCCGAAAGGCTTTCGCGTACGGCTGCCACTGTCGACATCGAAAACATCGGCAATGTAAAGTTTCCTCGCGCCCATCAGTTCGCGAATGTCGCGGTTGGAAGTCAGATATTGCTCAGAGTCTTTGAGCCGGCGTTCTTGATCACGATTGACGGCGGTAAGTTCTTCAATCTTGGCT
>Ga0209131_1000421_pt1 | contig 30707 bp, 34 predicted proteins | sample GraSoi_2013_40cm_FD_185826 | JGI IMG/M metagenome (GOLD analysis project Ga0209131, IMG submission 185826) | Grasslands soil microbial communities from the Angelo Coastal Reserve, California, USA - Sample 9_17_2013_40cm (SPAdes) (version 2) | ecosystem: Environmental > Terrestrial > Soil >...
GGTCTTCTTGATCTCGATGCCGTCGGGGTTGTTCGAGCCCACTTCGTGCAGAGCCATGATGTGCGCGGCCACGAGGCCCAGGAGCACCAATGGAACGGCGACCACGTGCAGCGCGAAGAAGCGGTTGAGCGTCGCGTCGGAGATGTTGTAGTCGCCGCGGATCCAGATCGCGAGCGGCTCGCCAATGAACGGTATCGTGCCGAAGAGGTTGATGATGACCTGCGCGCCCCAATACGACATCTGGCCCCACGGCAGCAGGTAGCCGAAGAAGGCTTCGGCCATGAGCGCGAGGTAGATCACCACGCCGAAGATCCACACCAGCTCGCGCGGCTTGCGGTAGGAACCGTAGAGGAGCCCGCGCGCCATGTGCAGGTAGACGCAAATGAAGAAGGCGGATGCGCCGGTGGAATGGACGTAGCGGATGAACCAGCCGCCCGGCACGTCGCGCATGATGTATTCGACCGACGCGAACGCATCGGCCGCGCTCGGCTTGTAGTTCATCGTGAGGAAGATGCCCGAGACGATCTGGATCACCAGCACCAGCATCGCGAGCGAGCCGAAGTAGTACCAGAAGTTGAAATTCTTCGGCGCGTAATACTCCGACAGGTGCTCCTTCCACAGGGGAATCAGCGGAAAGCGCTGGTCGACCCAGGTGAGGAGGCCGTTGAACGGACCGGCGCCGGTGACCGGCGGTCTATGGGCGGCGGCCATCTCTAGGCTCCCTTCGTGTCTTCGCCGATCACCAGCACGGTCTCGCTGGCATAGCGATGCGGCGGGACCGCGAGGTTGGCGGGCGAGCCCTTGAAGACGCGCGCGGCGAGATCGAAGCGCGAGTTATGGCAAGGGCAGTAATAGCCGCCCGGCCAATCGGCGCCCATGTCGGACGCCGCTCCGACCTCCTTCTTGAGCGTCGGCGAGCATCCGAGGTGCGTGCAGACGCCCTCGGCGATGAAAACTTCAGGCTTGATGGATCTTCCCGGCCCTTTGACGTACTCGGGCTGGTTCGATGATTTGGATTCGGGGTCGACCAGGCCGGCGTCATGCCCCTTCAGCTTCTCCAGCATCTCCGGCGTGCGCCGCAGGATCCAGACGGGCTTCCCGCGCCATTCGATCGTGATCTGCTGGCCGGGCTCGAGCTTCGAGATGTCGTACTCGACCGGGGCGCCCGCGGCCAGCGCCCGGGCGCTGGGAAACCAGCTGGCGACGAACGGGACGGCGACCCCGGCGCTCGCCACGGCTCCGGCGGCACTGGTCGCGACAATCAGCAGGCGACGCTTCTTTTCGTCGACTTTGGTTCGGACGATGGCGGTCATTTCGAGGCTTGTCGGGAGGGAGACGATGCGGGAGTGAGGGGGAGGGAGGCGGGAATTGACGACTAATTGAGCATTTTAGCGGATTTGCCCTTCGCTCTTAAAGCCCGCGGGCGGCGAAAACCCCGAGGCCGGTACAATAACCGGTTCTCTTCGCCGTTTTCCGATGCGCAAGCTCTGGTTGTTGTTCACCCAGGCGGTCACCTTGACGTTGGCCGCCCTCTTCGTCGTGAGCCTGGTCAAGCCCGACTGGCTCGCGTGGCGTACGCATGTCGTCGAATTGCGCGAAAGCGCCCCGGCGGGTCCGGTCGTGGCACCCGTCCTCAATCCCCGCGCCTTCTCGTTCAGCGACGCGGCGAAGAAGGCGATTCCGTCGGTCGTGAACATTTCGGCGACGCGCCAGGTTCGCCGGCGAAACCCGCTCCTCGACGATCCCACGTTCCAGCGTTTCTTCGGCGATCGCTTCACGCTTCCGCCCGAGACGCAGCTTTCGCTCGGCTCGGGCGTCGTCGTGAGCCGCGAAGGCTACATCCTCACCAACGATCACGTGGTCGAGGGCGTCTCCGAGATCCGCGTCACCCTCCACGACGGCCGCACGATCGAGGGAAAGATCGTGGGCTCCGATCCCGACACCGACCTCGCGGTCGTGCGTGTCTCGGCGGCCGGGCTCACACCCATCACCTTCGGCCAGTCCGACCAGGCGAAGGTCGGCGACGTGGTGCTCGCAATCGGCGACCCGTTCAGCGTCGGACAGACGGTGACCATGGGCATCGTGAGCGCCGTGGGCCGCGAGATCGACAAGGCCAATCCCTTCGGCAGCTTCATACAGACCGACGCGGCGATCAACCCGGGAAACTCCGGTGGCGCGCTGGTCGACGTGAACGGCAATCTCATCGGCATCAACACGCTGATCTTCTCCAGGTCGGGCGGCTACCAGGGCATCGGCTTCGCCATCCCGGTGAGCCTCGCCAAGCGCGTGCTCGAGCAGATCATCGAGACCGGGTCGGTCACGCGCGGGTGGTTCGGCGTCGACGTCGCCGACATCAGCCCTGAGCTCGCCGAATCGCTCGGCATCAAGGGCACGCGCGGCGCGATCATCGGCGCCATCGAGCGCGGCAGCCCCGCCGAGAAAAGCGGCCTCAAGCTGGGCGACGTCATCGTCGCGATCAACGGCCGCACCGTCCCGGACACGAATAACGCGCTCAACGCGATCGCCGAGGTGCCGCCGGGCAAGTCGGTGCCGGTGAAGGTGATCCGCCGCAACCAGGAGATGACGCTCGACGTGCAGGTCGGCAAGCGCCGGGCGCGCCCGCGCAGCGACTCCTAGGGAGTCTCGCCCACGTCGGCCGCGGGCTTGCCGCGCTTCTCGACGAACTGCGCGAAGAAGATGCCCACCTCGTAAAGAAGGCACATCGGCACCGCGAGCGAGATCTGCGAGACGACGTCGGGCGGCGTCACGATCGCCGCGACGATGAAGATCGCGACGATCACGTAGCCGCGGTATTCGCGCAGCTGTTCGATGGTGATGAGTCCCGTCATCACGAGCACCACGACGACGACGGGCACCTCGAAGGCGAGCCCGAACGCGATGAACATGCCGAAGACGAAATTGAAGTAGGCCTCGATGTCGGGCGCGACCGAAACGCTTCGCGGCGCGAAGCTCGAGATGAAATCGAAGACCCTGCGGAAAACGATGAAGTAGCAGAACGCCATGCCCGCGAAGAAGAGCAGCGTGCTGCTCACCACGAGCGGCAGGACGAGGCGCTTTTCGTGCGCGTAGAGTCCCGGCGCGACGAAAGCCCACGCCTCGTAGAGCAGGTAGGGAAGCGCGACCAGGAAGGCCGCCATCGCCGCGATCTTCATCGGGATCAGGAACGGGCTGATGACGCCGGTCGCGATCATCTTCGAGCCCTGCGGGAGCGAGCTCACCAGCGGCAGCGCGAGCAGGTCGTAGAGCTCGGCGCTGAAGTAGAACGCCGGAATGAAGAGGATGCCGACAGCCACGAGCGAGCGCACCAGCCTCTGGCGCAGCTCGATCAGGTGGGAAAGGAAAGTCTCCTGGCTCTCTTCCGCCATATTGGGCGCGGGCGCGTTCAGCCCGATGCCTCCTTGCGCGCCGGGCCCGGGCTCTCGGCCTCGTCGATGCCGAGCTCGAGCTGCGGAGAAGGCGCAAGCGCCTCGGGCGCCGGGGGTGCCGCCGCCTCCACGGATTGATCACGCGGTTGCGAAGCACCGTCAACCGAATCAATAGCCGCTTGCACGTCGCGAATCTCGCGCTCGGCCTCGGCGGCTTTCGATTGGACCTCGGTCTGGAACGAGCGCGCGGCGTTCTCGAACTCGCTCTTCACCTTGCCGAGCTCGGCGAGCTCCATCTCGCGGTTGATGTCGGTCTTCACCTGCGCGACGTAGCGCTGCAGGCGGCCGAAGAGATGGCCCATCGTGCGCGCGACGCGCGGCAGGCGTTCGGGGCCGATCACCACGAGGGCGACGACGCCGATGACGACCAGCTCGGAGAATCCGATATCGAACATGAGAGGCGGAAGGCGGGCCTCTCGCCTAGCTCTTCTGCTTGTCCTTGACCTCGCCCTCGATCGTCGTGCCGGCCGATGTCGCCGCGGACGTGATCTCGCCGGCGGGCTTCTTCGGCTCCTCGCCGTCGCCCTTCACGCCGTCCTTGAAGCCCTTGACCGCGCCGCCGAGGTCGGCACCCATGTTGCGCAGCTTCTTCGTGCCGAAGATGAGCAGCACGATGAGCAGCACGATCAACCAATGCCAGATGCTGAACGAACCCATGCGAATCTCCTGGTCCCGCGAGCGGTTTATTCCTTTGGAATCATGCGCCCCAGAGGGTTGGGACCGCCGATGATGTGGACATGAAGATGATACACGTCCTGTCGCCCGATCCGCCCCGTGTTGATGATGGTGCGGAAGCCCTCCGGGGAGCCCTGCTCGCGCGCCAGGCGCGCCGCGATCGCCAGCATCTTGCCGAGCACCGGCACGTGCTCCGGGCCGCACTTCTCGAGCGAGTCGACGTGCACTTTCGGGATGATCATGAAATGCACCGGCGCGCTCGGGTTGATGTCGTGGAAGGCGAGGATCTCTTCGTCTTCGTAGACTTTGCGGCTGGGAATCTTGCCCGCGACGATCTTGCAGAAGATGCAGTCTTCCATCGTTAGCGCCTCTCCTATTTCGGCCGCGAGGCCTTTTCCTCGAGTCCGGAGCGCCCTTCGCGCCGTTCGAGCTCGGCGAGAACCTCCGCCACGGAAACGCCACGCCACGCGAGCATGACGAGGCAATGGAACCAGAGGTCCGCGGTCTCGTGCACCACGTCTTCGCGCTTTCCCGCCTTCGCGGCGATCACCGCCTCGGTCGCTTCCTCGCCGATCTTCTTGAGGATCGCGTCGAGCCCTTTCGCGTTGAGCGAGGCGACGTAGGAAGTCGACGGGTCCGCCGAACGGCGCGCGGCGACGAGCGCTTCGAGGCGCTCGAGGATGTCGCGCTCACTCATCACTGGAGGCGGACGGGTCGGCGAGCACGGGATCGGTGGCGACCCAGCGCCGCTCCCCACCTTCGCCTTCGAGCCGGTTGAAGAAGCAGCGGCGCCGGCCGGTGTGGCATGCGATTCCGGCCACCGACTCGACGGTGAGCAGGATGGCATCGGCGTCGCAATCGAGGCGGATTTCGACGACGCGCAGCACGTGGCCCGAGGTTTCGCCCTTCTTCCAGAGCGCGCGCCGCGACCGCGACCAGTAGACGGCTTCGCCCGTTTCCACGGTGCGCGCGAGGGCTTCGCGATTCATCCAGGCGAGCATCAGCACCTCGCCCGTGGCCGCGTCCTGCGCGAGCGCCGGCGCGAGCCCGTCGGCGTTCCAGGCGACGCTCTCGATCCACGCCTGCGTCACAGGCGCATCTCGATTCCGCGCGCCGCGAGGAAGCGCTTCGCTTCGGGAATGGTGATCTCGCCAAAGTGGAAGACCGAGGCGGCGAGCACCGCGTCCGCGCCGCCGCGCTCGATGCCGTGCGCGAGGTGCTCGAGCGTGCCGACGCCGCCGCTCGCGATGACCGGTACCGTCACCGCGCGCGACACGGCGCGCGTGAGCTCGAGATCGAAGCCGCTCTTCGTGCCGTCGCGATCCATGCTCGTGAGGAGGATTTCACCGGCGCCGTGGTGCGTCATGGCGCGGGCCCATTCTACGGCATCGAGTCCGCGCGCCTTTCGCCCGCCGTGCGTGTAGACCTCCCACTGGCCCGTACCCGACGCGCGCGCGTCGATCGCGACCACGATCGCCTGGGAGCCGAAGCGCCGCGCCGCCTGGCCGACGAGGCCGGGGTTGTCGACGGCGGCCGTGTTGATGCTGACCTTGTCCGCGCCGGCGTTCAGCAGCTTCCTCACGTCTTCGACCGAGCGAACGCCTCCACCGACAGTGAGCGGAATGAACACCTGGTCCGCGACCCGCTCGATCACATCCACGATGGTCTCGCGCGCGTCGCTCGACGCGGTAATGTCGAGGAACGCGATTTCGTCGGCACCAGCCGCGTCGTAGCCACGCGCGATCTCGACCGGATCGCCGGCGTCGCGCAGGCGCACGAAATTCACGCCCTTGACCACGCGCCCGGCGTGCACGTCGAGGCAGGGAATGATGCGCTTGGCGAGGGACAAGAGACTCGAGGCGATCCCGGCCGCGATTCCGGCGCGGTCAGGCTTCGCCCGTGGCGATCTTCAGGGCTTCGGCGAAGTCGAGCTTGCCTTCGTAGATCGCGCGTCCGGTGATGGCGCCGGTGATGCCCTCGCCCTCGACTTCACAGAGCTTGCGCACGTCGTCGAGGCTGTTGAGGCCGCCGCTCGCGATGACCGGGATGGCAAGGGCCTGGGCGAGGCGGACCGTCGCCTCGATGTTGACCCCGGTCATCATGCCGTCGCGGCCGATGTCGGTGTAGATCACCGCCTCGACGCCGTAGTCCTGGAAGCGCTTTGCGAGATCGATCACGTCGTGCTTCGTAAGCCGCGACCAGCCGTCGGTCGCGACCTTGCCGTCCTTCGCGTCGAGCCCGACGATGATGTGCCCGGGAAACGCATCGCACGCCTCGTGGAGAAACCCGGGATTCTTTACCGCCGCCGTGCCGATGATCACGAAGGAGACGCCGTCGTCGAGGTAGCGCTCGATCGTGTCGAGGTCGCGGATGCCGCCGCCCAGCTGCACCGGAATGTCCGAATCGACCGACGCAATGATGTCCTTCACCGCCTGCTCGTTGATCGGCCTGCCCTGGTGAGCGCCGTTCAGGTCCACCACGTGAAGGCGCCGCGCGCCCCTGGCGGCCCATTGCGAAGCCATCTTGGCGGGCGCATCGGAGAACACGGTGGCCGAATCCATGCGGCCCTGCTCGAGGCGCACGCAGTGGCCGTCCTTCAGGTCGATCGCGGGAATGATCAGCATGGGAAAGGCGGGGCGCGGAACCTCATGGATTCCAGCTGGCGAAGTTGCTGAGTAACGTGAGCCCCGCGACGCTGCTTTTCTCAGGGTGGAACTGCGTCGCGAAAATATTATCCCTCGCGATGGCGGAGGTAAAGGCATGGGGGTAGCGCGTGCGGCCGGCGGCAAGGGAGTCCTCGGCCGGCTCGCAATAGAAACTGTGGACGAAATAGAAGCGCGCGCCGTCGGCGATGCCGCGCCAGAGGGCGTGCGGCGCGACCTGCTCGACTTCGTTCCATCCCATGTGCGGGATCTTCAGGCCCGCGGCGCTTGTCTCGGGCACGCCGGCGAACCCGACGACGGTCCCCGCGAGCACCGCGAGGCCCGGCGTGTCGCCCTCGGCGCTGCGCTCGAACAGCATCTGCTGGCCGATGCAAAGGCCGAGGAAGGGCTTGGCGCGCGCGGCTTCCTCGACCGCCTCGCCCAGCCCGCTCTCGGCGAGGCAACGCATGCAATCGGGCATCGCCCCCTGCCCCGGAAACACCACGCGGTCGGCACGACGGATCGCTTCCGGGTCATCGGTGATCGAGACCTCGTCTTCCGGGGCCACGTGCTGCAGGGCTTTCTGCACCGAGCGCAGGTTGCCCATGCCGTAGTCGACGATCGAGATGCGTTGCATCGCAGGGGTGGGGCGCGTTGGCCTGGGAGTTAGAGGGTTCCCTTGGTCGAAGGAACGACGCCCGCCGCGCGCGGGTCGAGCTCGACTGCCATGCGCATGGCACGCGCGAACGCCTTGAAGATGGTTTCGCACTGATGATGGGCATTGTCGCCGCGCAGGTTGTCGATGTGCACGGTCGCCTGCGCGTGATTCGCGAAGCCCTGGAAGAATTCATGCGTGAGGTCGACGTCGAACTCACCGACGCGCGCGCGCCGAAAATCGACGTGCCATTCGAGTCCCGGCCGGCCCGAGAAGTCCACGACCGCGCGCGAAAGGGCCTCGTCGAGGGGCACGTAAGCGTGTCCGTAGCGGCGTATCCCGGTCTTGTCGCCGAGCGCCTTGGCCATCGCCGCTCCGAGCGTGATGCCGATGTCCTCGACCGTGTGATGCGCGTCGATCTCGAGGTCGCCCTTGGCCTGCACGCCGAGGTCCACCATGCCATGGCGCGCGAGCTGGTCGAGCATGTGGTCGAGGAAAGGGATGCCCGAAGCGAGCTTCGCCACCCCGCGACCGTCGAGATCGAGCGAGACGACGATCTGGGTTTCCTTGGTATCGCGCCGGATTTCGGCAGTGCGCATGGGTTCAGCCGAGGATCGAGCGAAGGGCCTCGATGAGCCGGCGGTTTTCGTCAGGAGTGCCGACCGTGAGTCTTAGGCAGTGGGCGAGCAGGGGATGCGTGCCGTGAAAGGTCCGGACCAATATACCACGCTCCCTCAAGCCCTCGAACGCTCGCGGAGCGTCGGCGACGCGCACGAGAATGAAATTGGCCGCCGAGGGAAAACGCTCGACCCCGATGGCGTCGAGCGCCTCCTCGAGGCGGCCGCGGTCTTCCACGATGCGCCGCGTCTGCTCCTCGAGCACCGCGCGGTGCGCGAGGAGGAGATCGCCAGCCGCGGCCGACAGCACGTTCACGTTGTAGGGCAGGCGCAGCTTCTCGAATTCATCGAGCCATTCGCGCGGCCCGATGGCGCAGCCCAAGCGCAGCCCCGCGAGCCCGAGCTTGGAGACGGTGCGCACGACGATGAGGTTCTCGTGGCCCGCCTCGGGCATCCACGTGGCCCCGCCGGCGAACGCGTAATACGCCTCGTCGACGACGACGAGCCCGGGGGCGGCTTCGAGAATGCGCTCGATCGCCGCGCGCGAAAACAGGTTGCCGGAGGGGTTGTTCGGATAGGCGATCCAGGTGAGAGCCGGCCGATGCGTCTCGAGCGCGCCGAGGAATGCCGGCTCGTCGAGAGAGAAGTCCGCGGCCAACGGCACGCCGACATAGCGCATGCCCGCGGCGATCGCGCTCAAGCGATACATGGCGAACCCCGGCTCGGGAGCGAGCGCGACCGCTCCGGGGCGCGCGAGCGCGAGGGCGATGATCTGCAGGATCTCGTCGGAACCGTTGCCCAGCAGGATGTCGTGCGCGGCGGGAACCCCCATCGCTTCGCGAAGACGCGCCTTGAGCGCGCGCCCGGTCGGATCCGGGTAGCGGTTCACCGCTACCGACGCGAGCCTCGCCCCCATCTCGGCGGCGAGCGGCTCGGGCAGCCGATACGGGTTCTCCATCGCGTCGAGCTTGATGAGCCCCTCGGGGGGCACGACGTGGTACGCCTGGAGCGCGCGAATCTCCTCGCGCACCAGCGCCTGCGGGCCGCGGCCTGAGCTCACTTGCGCAGGCGCCATTCGGCGCTGCGCGCGTGCGCTTCGAGCCCCTCGGCGCGGGCCAGCGTGGCCGCGGCCTTGCCGAGGGTGGCGGCGCCCGCGGCGCCGACGCGGATCAAGCTCGTGCGCTTCTGGAAGTCGCAGACGCCGAGCGGCGACGAGAAGCGCGCCGTGCGCGAGGTCGGCAGCACATGGTTCGGTCCGGCGCAGTAGTCGCCGAGCGCTTCCGAGGCGTAATGGCCGAGGAAGATCGCGCCCGCGTGACGGATGTGCGCGAGCAACGCTTCGGGATCGGCGACCGCGAGCTCGAGATGCTCGGGCGCGATGCGGTTGGCGAGCTCACAAGCTTCCCGCAGGTCGCGAACCTGGATCAGCGCGCCGCGCCTGCCGATCGACGCCTCGATGATGTCGCGCCGCGCGAGCGCCCCGAGCTGGCGGGTCATCGATTGCGCGACGCGCTCGATGAGCTCCCGGTCCGGCGAGAGCAGCATCGCCTGTGCCACCTCGTCGTGCTCGGCCTGCGAGAAGAGGTCCATCGCCACCCAGTCGGCATGGGCGCTTTCGTCCGCGATCACCAGCACCTCGGAGGGCCCGGCGACCATGTCGATGCCGACGCGGCCGAACACGCGGCGCTTGGCCGCCGCGACGTAGGCATTCCCCGGGCCGACGATCTTGTCGACGGCGGGAATCGTCGCGGTTCCGAAGGCGAACGCGCCGATCGCCTGCGCGCCGCCCACGCGAAAGATGCGGTCGACCCCCGCGAGCGCCGCGGCGGCGAGCACCGGCGCGTTCAGGGCTCCACCGGGCGTCGGCGTCGCCATCACGAGCTCGGGCACACCCGCGACTTTCGCCGCCACCGCGGTCATCAGGACAGAAGAGGGATACGCAGCCTTGCCTCCCGGCACGTAGAGGCCCACGCGGTCGAGGGGAGTGATTTTCTGGCCGAGCATCGTGCCGTCGGCCTCCTCGGTCCGCCACGGCGCCAGGCGCTGGCGCTCGTGATATGCGCGAATGCGCGCGCACGCGAACTCCAGCGCCTCGCGCTCGCCTGCCGGGAGCGCATCGAGGGCGGCGCGCGCCCGAGCGATGGGGACCTCGAGGGCTTGCGCCGAGGATGGAGCCCATCGGTCGAAGTGAGTGGTGTATTCAACGAGCGCCGCGTCGCCGCGCGCACGCACCGCCTCGAGAATCTCCTCGGTCGCGCGGTCGACGGCGGCATCCTGCGCCCCCTCGAAAGCGAGGAGCTCGCCGAGCGCCGCGTCGAAGCCCGCATCCGCGGAAGAAAGCCGCCTAACCTGCACGCGCCGCCTCCCGGAACGCCTCGATCAAGGGCGCGATCTCTTCGCGCTTGAGCTTGAGCGAGGCCGGATTCACGATGAGTCGGCTCGTGACCCCAAGGATGTCCTCGACCGCGCGCAGTCGATTGGCGCGCAGCGTCTCTCCGGTATCGACGAGATCGACGATGGCGTCGGCGAGGCCGACGAGCGGGGCGAGCTCCATCGATCCGTAGAGGCGGATCAAGTCGACGTGCACGCCCTTGGCGGCGAAATGCTCGCGCGCGGTGCGAATGTATTTTGTCGCGACCCGCAGCCGCGCCCCGCGCTTCACCGCGGCGGCGTAATCGAAGCCCTCGGGAACGGCCACCACCATGCGGCAGGATGCGATGCCCAGGTCGAGCGGCTGGTAGAGGCCGCGGCCGCCGTGCTCCGCCAGGAGGTCCCGGCCGGCCACTCCCATGTCGGCCGCGCCGTACTGGACATACGTCGGCACGTCCGCGGCGCGCACGAGGATCAACCGCAAGCCGGGCGAATCGGTGGCGAGGATGAGGCTGCGCGAATCCGCGGCATCGCCCGACGGGCGGATGCCCGCGCGCGCGAGCAGCGGAAGGGTTTCCTCGTAGATGCGCCCCTTGGCGAGCGCGAGTGTGATCATGGCAGCGTCAATTTACGCGATGAATGCGCGCTCCGAGCTCGGCAAGGCGCGTCTCGATCCGCTCGTACCCGCGGTCGAGATGGTAGATGCGCTCGATGAGCGTCTCGCCGTCGGCAACCAACCCCGCGATCACCAGGCTCGCCGAAGCGCGCAGATCGGTGGCCATCACGGTCGCGCCGGTGAGCCGCTCGACTCCGTGCACGCGCGCCATATTGCCCTCGATCTCGATCTCGGCCCCGAGGCGGCGAAGCTCCTGGACGTGCATGAAGCGGTTCTCGAAAATGGTCTCGGTCACGCAGGCCGTGCCCTCGGCGACGGCGTTGAGCGCGATGAACTGCGCCTGCATGTCCGTCGGGAATCCCGGATAGGGCGCGGTGCGAAGGCTCACCGCGCGCGCTCGCCGCGGCATCGCGAGCCGCACGCTCCCCTCGCCCAGCTCGATCGCGGCGCCCGCTTCGCGCAGCCGCTCCAGGATCGCATCGAGTGCCGCGACCGGCGCCCGCGTGAGCCTGATGCGCCCACGCGTGGCCGCGGCCGCCGCGAGGAATGTCCCCGCCTCGATGCGATCGGGCATGACGGCGTGGGTCACCCCGCGAAGGCGCTCGACGCCCTGCACGACGATCGTGTCCGAGCCGGCGCCGGAAATATTCGCGCCCATGGCCTGCAGGCATTGGGCCAGGTCGACGACCTCGGGCTCGCGCGCGGCGTTCTCGAGAACCGTCTCGCCATCCGCGAGGCAGGCCGCCATCATCAGGTTCTCGGTGCCGGTGACGGTCACCGTGTCCATGGCGATGCGCGCGCCCTTCAGGCGCCGGGCCGTGGCATGGATGTAGCCCTGCTCGATCGCCACCTTGGCGCCCATGGCGACGAGGCCCTTGATGTGCAGGTCCACCGGGCGCTCGCCGATCGCGCACCCGCCGGGCAGCGACACGCGCGCCTCGCCGAAGCGCGCGGTGAGCGGCCCGAGCGCGAGGATCGACGCGCGCATCGTCTTCACCAGCTCGTAGGGCGCGAAGGGCTCGGTCACCTTCGAGGCGTCGAGCTCGACCTCGCCCGCTCCGGCCACGGCCTCCACCCCCATGCGCTTGAGCAGCGCCACCATGGTGCGAACGTCGTTCAGCTGCGGAACGTTGGTGACGCGCATCGGCTGCGCGGTGAGGAGCGTGGCGGCGAGGATGGGCAACGCGGCATTCTTCGCGCCGGCCACGCGGACTTCGCCGGAGAGCGGGACGCCGCCGTGGATGGACAGTTTCTGCATTGAAGTCGCGACCGCGTTACCGAGACGCCCATTCCTCCGGCGAGAAGGTCTTCATCGAAAGGGCGTGGATCTCGTCGCGCATGCGATCTCCGAGCGCGCCATACACCAGCTGGTGCTGGCGCACGCGCGAGAGTCCCGCGAACTCGCTGCTCACGATCAGGGCCTCGAAATGCGCGCCGTCGCCGCGCACTTCGACGTGGGTGCAAACGATTCCCGCGCGAATGGAGTCTTCGATGGACTGGGGATCAACCATAACGAGCTTCGCGACCACGCATGGAATGACGCTAGTGCCGGAGCTTATAGCCCCGCTGCAGGAGAAACAGGGTCAGCCATGATAGGGCAGCGAAGGCGCCGGTCGCAATCGCGAGGCTCGCGGCCGGCGCGACGTCGGCCTCGCCGAAGAACCCGTATCGAAATCCGTCGACGGCATAGAAGAATGGGTTGAGGCGCGACACTGCCTGCCAGAACGGCGGCAGCGTCTGCACCGAATAGAACACGCCGGCGAGGAACGTGAGCGGCATCACGATGAAATTCTGGAACGCGGCGAGCTGGTCGAACTTCTCCACCCAGATCCCGGCGATGATGCCGAGCGCGGCGAGCAGGCCCGAGCCGACGAGCGCGAAGGCGAGCGCCCAGAACGGATGCGCGAGCGGCAGCGGGACCATCCACACCGTGGCGAGGAAGACGCCGGCGCCGACGACCATGGCGCGCACGATGGCGGCGAGCAGATAGGCGAGGAACAGCTCCGCGGGCGCGAGCGGCGGCAGCAGGATGAACACGATGTTGCCCGTGATCTTCGACTGGATGAGCGACGAAGAGCTGTTGGCGAAGGCATTTTGCAGCATCGACATCATGGCGAGGCCCGGGACCAGGAACTGCATGTAGGTCACGCCGGGAAACACCTGCACGTGGGACGAGAGCGCGTGCGCGAAGACGAGCAGGTAGAGTAGCGTCGAGAGCACGGGCGCGGCCACCGTCTGGAATCCCACCTTCCAGAAGCGCAGCACTTCCTTGTAGAGGAGCGTCGCAAAACCGCTCATTTGAATTGCCCCAACAAGTTGGGGACCCCCGGCGCCATCTCGATCGCGGCGAGCGCCTCGCGCCGCATGATCTTCACGAACACCTCCTCGAGCTCGGGTTCGGCGACTTCCAGGCTTTCGATGGCGGCGCCCGCCTCGCGCAGGTGCGCGAGCGCGTCCTCCACGTGGGCGCTCCCCTGCACGGGTATTCGCCACCAACCGCCCGCTTCCTCGGTCGCGGTCGCCGTCAACACCTGCGGCAGCTCGCAGCGATCGAGCTTCACTCGCAGGACGCGCTCGGAAAACGCCGCGAGGAGCCGCGTGGTCGAATCGAGCGCCACGATGCGCCCGTCCTTCATCATCGCGATGCGCGAGCAGAGCTGCTGCGCCTCCTCGAGATAGTGCGTGGTCAGCAGGATCGTGTGGCCGGCGGCGTTCAGGCTGCGGATGAAGGTCCAGAGCGTCTGGCGCAATTCGACGTCCACGCCCGCCGTCGGCTCATCGAGCACGATCACCGGCGGGCGATGCACCAGCGCCTGCGCGACCATCACGCGCCGCTTCATGCCGCCCGAAAGGCTTCGCATGTTGGCGTTCGCCTTGCCGGTGAGCGCGAGCTTCTCGAGCAGCTCGTCGATCCAGGCGGCGTTGCGCCGCAGCCCGAAGTAGCCCGATTGGAGCTCGAGCGTTTCGCGCACCGTGAAGAAGGGATCGAACACGATCTCCTGCGGCACGATCCCCACCGCCCGTCGCGCCTCGCGATAGTCGCGGCGCACGTCGTGGCCCATCACCGCGAGGCTCCCCGCGTCGGGAATCGCGAGCCCGCCGATCGCCGAGATGAGCGTCGTCTTTCCCGCGCCGTTCGGCCCCAGCAGCCCGAAGAACTCGCCGTGCTCTATGGCGAGCGTGACGCCGGCGAGCGCGCACACCGCGCCGAAGCGCTTCTCGACGCCGCGTACGTCGACCGCCGGCACTACGACGCGGTCCCGGGATTCTGGATCAGGTCCGCGACGCCGTAGAGCTCGGCGAGCGCGAGGAGATTGGGCGGCAGGTTCACGAACTCGAGGCGCTTGGCGCGCTCCGCGGCCTGGCGGCGCCATTCGAGGAGGAGCGCCACGGCGGACGAATCGACCCCGGTAATGGCGGCGAAATCGATGGTGAGGCGATCGGGAAGGTCGGTGCGCGCTGCGTATTGGGCGCTTTGTTCGAGCACGCCGGGCAGCGTCTCGAACGACAGCGCGCCGGTAAGCGCGAGGACCTCGCTCGCGGGCGCGTCGCTCACTTCTTGGGGGTCTCCGGCTTCGGCGGCTCGGGCGAGCGGTTGCGATCCTGCAGCGTCTTGACGAGCCCGTCGATGCCCGATTTCTGGATCTGGTCGTTGAAGGTTCCCCGGTAGGTGGTCACCAGGGATGCGCCGTCGATCACGACGTCGTATACCTTCCATCCCGCGTCGGTCTTCTCCATGGCGTAGTCGATGGGAATCGGCGGCCCGCCCTGCTGGACGATCGATGTGCGCACCGTGACTTCCTTGTCCTGCGGCGACATCTTGGTGGGCTTCACGTCGATCTTCTGGTCGCGGTACTGGGTCAGCGACGACGAGTAGGTGCGCACGAGCATGGTGCGGAATTCCTTGGTGAGCGCCTCCTTCTGCGCGTCGGAGGCCTGCGCCCAGTTGCGACCGACCGCGAGCCGCGTCATGCGCGTGAAGTCGAAATGCGGCAGCACCTTCTGCTCGGCGAGCTCTACCACCTTGCGCGAGTTCCCGGACTGCAGGTCTTTGTCGGCCTTGATGATCGCGAGCACCTCGTCGGTGGTCCTGCGAACCATGGCGTCGGGCGCTTCCTGCGCGTGCGCCAGGCACGCGCCGAGGGTGGCGATCAGTGCGAAAACGAGTCTGCGAAGCATGGGGGTCGATTCCTGGAAGTGGCCTGAGCAGGTAGGACCGGCGCAGGGCGAGCGCGGTTCCTGCCCTATTTCTTGCCTTCGTCCTGAGCCTTGCTGAAGAGGAACTGGCCGATGAGCCGCTCGAGCACGACCGCCGACTGGGTGAGCTTGATGCTGTCGCCGTTGGCGAGCTTCTTGTCGTCGCCGCCTGCCTCGAGCCCGACGTAGGTCTCGCCGAGCAGGCCCGAGGTGAGGATGGAGGCGGTGGTGTCGCGCGGAAACGCGTAGCGCTTGTCGAGCGCGAGCGTGACAGCCGCCTGGAAGCGCTCGTTGTCGAAGTGGATGTGCTCGACGCGCCCGACGAGGACGCCCGCGCTGCGCACGGGCCCGCGCACCTTGAGGCCGCCGATGTTGTCGAACCGCGCTTCGACCTTGTAGGTCTCGGTCGCGCGCTCCGCGCCAAGGTTGCCGACCTTCAGCGCGAGGATGAGCAAGGCGGCGAATCCGGCGGTGACGAATGCGCCGAACCAGAGGTCGATCGTGGTTCTTTCCATCGTTTTCTTTAGTCCGTCATTTCGGCTGATGAGCTCAGTGCGGTCCGCGCAGCATAAAGGCGGTGAGCACGAGGTCGAGGGCGAGGATCGTGAGCGCGGAGCTCACCACCGTGCGCGTCGTCGCTCCGGAGACGCCTTCCGCGGTGGGCGGCGCGTCGTAGCCCTCGAAAGTCGCGATCGCGGTGACCGCGATCCCGAACACGAAACTCTTCACCACACCGTTCAAAACATCATACCGGAAGTCGACGGAGGCCTGCATCTGCGACCAGAAGGCGCCGTTGTCCACGCCGATGATCACCACCCCCACGAGGTAGCCGCCGAAGACGCCCATGCAGGAAAAGAGCGCCGCGAGAATCGGCATCGAGATCACGCCGGCCCAGAAGCGCGGCGCGATGACACGCGCCATCGGCGAGACCGCCATCATGTCCATCGCGCTGATCTGCTCGGTCGCCTTCATGAGGCCGATCTCGGCGGTGATCGCCGAGCCCGCGCGCGAGGCGAAGAGCAGCGCCGCCACAACCGGTCCCAGCTCGCGCACGAGCGAGAGCGCGACCAGCACGCCGATCGATTCCGTCGCGCCGTACCTTTCCAGCGTCTGGAAGCCCTGCAGCCCGAGCACCATGCCCACGAACAATCCCGAGACGATGATGATGATGAGCGAGAGCACGCCGCTGAAATACACTTCGCGCATCACCAGGCGGAAGCGCTGCGCGCTCGTTCCCGACGAGGCGATCACCAGCCCGAAGAAGCGCGCCATCGAGCCCACGCGCCACACGCCGTTGATGAAGTTGCGGCCGAGGCGGGCGAGCGGGCGGCGCACGTCAAGCACCTTGCGCTCCCTTCCCGGCCCGCCGGGTGGCATCGTCCCAAGCCCCGCGCTGCGTGAATCCCACGTCGATCGGATAGGGGCGCGCGGGATAGTGGAAGGGAACGGGGCCGTCGGTCTCGCCATGCACGAACTGCTTGACCAGGGGAAGCGCGGAGCGGCGGATCTCGTCGGGCGTTCCCTCGCCCACGATCACGCCCTCGGAGATGAGGTAGAGGTAATCGACGATCTGCATCGCCTCGACCACGTCGTGCGAGACCACGATCGAGGTCGCGCCGAGCGCGTCGTTGAGCTTGCGGATGAGCTGGCCGATCACCGCGAGCGCGATGGGGTCGAGCCCCGCGAAGGGCTCGTCGTACATGACCAGCATCGGGTCGAGCACCACGGCACGCGCGAGCGCCACGCGCCGCGCCATGCCGCCGGAGAGCTCCGCGGGCATGAGGCGGTGCGCCCCGCGCAGCCCCACCGCCTCGAGCTTCATCAGCACGAGGTCGCGGATCATGCTCTCGGCGAGCCGCGTGTGCTCGCGCAGCGGGAAAGCGACGTTCTCGAATACGGTCAAGTCGGTGAAGAGCGCGCCGAATTGATAGAGCATGCCCGTGCGCCGGCGCAGCGCGTAGAGACCCGCGGCATCCAGCGCGCGGATGTCCTGCCCGGCGACGCGAATCGTTCCGTCCGTGGGCTGCAGCTGGCCGCCAATGAGCCTCAACAGCGTCGTCTTGCCGCTGCCGCTTCCGCCCATGATCGCAACCACCTTGCCGCGCGGCACGCGCATCGAGATCCCCTTGAGCACGGGGCGACGGCCGTAGGCATAGCGCACGGAGTCGATATCGACCAGATTTTCCGACACGCGGGAAGGAAATTTCAGACGTAAAAGAGAGCCAATTTTATCAGCTTTGGCGCAGGCCCCGCCCCTATAATCTCCGTGATGCCGCACAAGCCCCGCCTGCTCATCGTCGACGACGATCCGCTCATCGCGGAAAGCCTCGCCTTCGCCCTCGCGGAAGAATTCGACATCGTGCGCGGCCACGATCGGCAATCGGCGGTCGCGCGCCTGCCGAACGAAGGCTTCAAGCTCATCGGCGACCTTCTCGCGCACGCGCCGCAGGTGCGCATCCTCGTGCTCACCGGCCAGAACGAGGAATCGAACGCGCGCCGCGCGCGCGCGCTGGGTGCGGTCGACCTGGTCCCCAAGCCGTGCGAGCCGCAGCTCCTGCGCCGCGTGCTCGCGCGCGTGCTGAAATCGACGCCGCTCGATCGCCCGGGCGAGGATACCGAGAGCGAACGAGGGCTCATCGGCGAGAGCCCGGCGCTGCGCAGGCTGCGCAGCCAAATCGACCTCTATGCGGCATCGAGCTTTCCGGCCCTGATCGAAGGCGAATCCGGAAGCGGCAAGGAACGTGTCGCGTATTCGCTGCATCACCTGAGCCCGCGCGCGAAGCGACCATTCCTCGCGCTCAATTGCGCCGCGATCTCGCCCACGCTGGTCGAGCCCACGCTCTTCGGGTATGCGAAGGGCGCATTCACCGGCGCGCAGCAATCGAGGTCCGGATATTTCGAGGACGCCGGCGAGGGCACTCTCTTCCTCGACGAGATCGGCGAGCTGCCGCTCGAGCTGCAGGCGAAGCTGCTGCGCGTGCTCGAGAATGGCGAGTACCAGCGCGTGGGCGAAACGCAGACACGCGTGAGCCGCGCGCGCGTCGTGGCCGCGACCAACCGCGACCTGCGCGAGGCGATCGGCCAGGGGCGCTTTCGCTCGGATCTCTATCACCGCCTGTCGGTGTTCACGCTCGCGGTGCCGCCGCTGCGCGAGCTTTCGGACGACAAGCTGCGGCTCCTCGATTACTACCGCGCGCTTTACGCGCAGAAGGCGGGCTCAGCGCCGTTCGCATTCGACGAGCCGGCGACGGCGCGCTGGCTCGCCTACGGCTTTCCCGGCAACGTCCGCGAGCTCAAGAACATCGTGATTCGCCTCACCACCAAGCATGCGGGGCACGTGGTCGGCGCACGCGAGCTCGAGGCGGAGCTCGCGCCTGCCGCGGAGACCGCGGCCCGCGACAGCGTCGCGGCGCGGGCCCGAGCCGAGCTTCTCGGCGGCAAGTTCAGCCTCGACACGGCGCTGAAAGGCGTCGAGCAGGCGTACATCGACATCGCGCTCGAGATCGCGCAGGGCAACATGTCGCAGGCCGCGAAGCTCCTCGGCATCTCGCGAACGACGCTCTACGGGCGGCTCGAAGCCGCAGGTCGCGGTGCTAGACTCACCGCATCGGACCCGGGGTAGCCGGCAATGACGATGTACCTGGAGCACTTCGGCCTGCGCGAAGCCCCGTTTCGCATCACACCGCACACGGAATTTTTCTTCGCGGGAGCCAACCGCGGCGCCACGCTCGAGGGCCTCCTGTACGCGGTGACCGCGGGCGAAGGCCTGGTCAAGGTCACCGGCGAGGTCGGCAGCGGCAAGACAATGCTCTGCCGCGTCCTCCTCGAGCGCCTGCCGAAGTCGGTCGAGACGATCTATCTCGCGGTGCCGAGCCTCACGCGCGACGAGATGCTCGCCTCGATCGCGGGCGACCTGGGACTCGAGAGCGCCGGCGCGAGCACGCACAAGCTGATGCGCGCGCTGCAGGAAAAGCTGATCGCGCTGCACACCGCCGGGCACCAGGTGGTCGCGCTGATCGACGAGGCGCACGCGATGCCGCTCGCGACCCTCGAGGAGATCCGCCTGCTTTCCAACCTCGAGACGGGGACGCAGAAGCTCCTCCAGGTCGTGCTTTTCGGGCAGCCGGAGCTCGACGCGCACCTCGCTTTGCCGAACATGCGCCAGCTGAAGGAACGCATCACGCACAGCTTCGCGCTCGAGCCGCTGCCGCCGCGAGACGTCAAGGACTACGTGAACTTCAGGCTGCGCGCGGCGGGCTATCACGGCCCGGATCTCTTCGGCGCCGAGGCGCTGCGCGTCATCACCGACGCGTCCGAGGGTCTCACGCGCCGCATCAACATCTACGCCGACAAGACGCTCCTTGCCGCCTTTGCCGCGGGCACGCACACGATCACAGCCGACCACGCGCGCGCCGCGGTGAGCGACACCCAGATCGTCATGACGCGACGCGAATCGCCGCGCCGCCTCGCCCTCGCGGCGCTCGCGGGACTTGCTGCCGGCATCGCCATCGGCTTCGTGGGCGCGCAGTTCGTCCAGCCGCCGACGCCGGCGCCCGCGATGGCGAGCATGGCAGCCATGGCACCCGCGTCCCCTCGACCGCTGCCGGTCGACGTCCCGTCGCCAGCTCGCGCCGCGCTTGTTCCGGCGATGGCAACGGCGACGGCGCCTGCCGATCCCATCGCAGCGCGACTTTCGGCGGGACGCGGCATCCTCGAAGGCGCGGCCGCCGGGAAATTCGCCGTGCAGCTCATGGTGAGCGATGCGGGCAGCCGCGATTACCTCGCCAATTACCTCGCCGAGGCGACGCGCGCGCTAGCGCCCGGAATGATCTTCCTCGTATCCGCGGGCAGTCCGGATGCGCCGCGCTACGGCGTGCTCTACGGTCCTTTCGCCGCGAAGAGCGAAGCGAGCGAGGCGCTCGGCTCGCTGCCCGCGACGATGAAGCAGTTCGGGCCGTACGTGCGTTCACTCGAGGCGATTCGTGAAGAGGCGCGCCGCGCCGAGCGCCGCTAGCGTGCTCATCAGCGCAATTTCGGCCCAACAAAATCGGGGATTTCGTTTGCGTTTCATCCATGAACGAGCTATAAAGAGACGAGAGACTACTTCTGCTCAGAAAACAATTACTTACGGAATGTTTTTCCAACACGTAAGAGCGCTGGCGCCGTACCTTGGCGCGGCGCTTCTCGCGTCCGCCTGCGGAACGCGCCCGGTCGTAAAGGCCGAGGGCCATATCCAACCGGAAGCCGCCCGCGCCATCGCATCGATTCCGCAGCCGGTGCGCGCCGTGCCGCTGCCGCCTCCTCCCGAAGCACGCGAAGCCGAGATCAAGTACTCGGTGGTGGTCGCCAACCAGCCGGTGCGCGAGGTGCTGCTCGCGATGGCGCGCGAGTCCAAGGTGAATTTCGACATCCATCCGGGCATCGAGGGAACCGTGAACCTCAATGCAATCGACCAGACGCTCAAGCAGATCCTCAATCGGATCGCGAGGCAGGTCGACATGCGCTGGGAGACGGAGGGCCAGACGATCACTGTCATGCCCGACACGCCGTTCCTGCGCAATTACCGCGTCAACTACGTGAACATGTCGCGCGACGTGAGCGGCATGATCGGGGTGCAGAGCCAGGTGGTCGCGCCGCCGGGCGGGAGCTCCGGCACGGCGGGCGGCGGCGGAACCACGAGCCAGAACAGCTCCCTCCTAAAGGTCGAGAATTCCGGCAAGAACCGCTTCTGGGAAACGCTCGAACGCAACATCAAGGACATGTTGCGCGAGACCGACAAGCTCCTGCCCGAAGGCAGCAGCGAGACGTTCGTGCAAAGCCGCGGCCAGGGCAATGTTTCCACGACGCAGGCGAAGACGGTCGCGCAGCCGCGCCGCACGACTACGTCGCAGAGCGGCACGACACTCGAAACGCCGGGCGGCACGCAGTCGCAGGAAGCGCGCGAAGTCGTCGAGCAGCGCCTCACCTTCCGCGAGGCCGCCTCGGTGATCGTGAATCCCGAGACCGGCACCGTCACCGTGCGCGCGACCTCGCGCCAGCACGAGAAGGTCCGCGAATTCATCGCGCAGGTCTCGACCTCGGCGAGCCGCCAGGTGCTGATCGAGGCGACCGTGGTCGAGGTGCTGCTCAACGACAATTACCAGTCGGGCGTCGACTGGTCGGCGCTCGGCATCAACGGCCTGGGCTACAGCTTCCGGCAGAACTTCACCGGCACCAACCTCTCCGAGGCGCCGTTCTTCTCGGTGAGCTACAGCAATCCCAATGCCGCCGCGGGCGGCAACATCTCGAGCACCGTGAAGCTGCTCGATTCGTTCGGCACGACGCGCGTGCTCTCGAGCCCGAAGATCATGGCGATCAACAACCAGACCGCGGTGCTCAAGGTCGTCGACAACCGCGTCTACTTCACCATCCAGGCGCAGGTCACGCCCGCGCAGGGCACCACGCAGCCGCTGGTGGTCTTCACCACCACGCAGAACGTGGTGCCCGTCGGCTTCGTGATGAACGTCACGCCGCAGGTCGGCGAGGATGACGTCGTCGTGCTCAACGTGCGCCCCACGGTTTCGCGCATCATCGGGTTCGTGAACGATCCCAATCCGGATCTCGCGCGCGCGAACGTGGTGAGCCGCGTGCCCGAGATCCAGTCGCGGGAATTCGAGTCGGTGCTGCGCGTGCCGAGCGGCCAGACCGCGGTCCTCGGCGGCCTCATGCAGGACAGCTTCGAGGCCCACCGCGACGGATTGCCGGTCCTCTCCCAGATCCCGTTCTTCGGCGACGCCGTGAGCTTCCGCAACGACACGGCGCGCAAGAGCGAGCTCGTGGTGTTCCTGCGTCCGATCGTGGTGAGGGACGGGCACGTCGACGGCGACCTCGCGCAATACCGGCGCTATCTTCCCGACGACGAGTTCTTCCGCGAATCGCGCATGCCCTCTGCGCACTTCAAGGAGAACATGCGCCGCCTCGAGCGCGGCGAGCCGCTCCTCGAGCCCGCGCCGGAAGCGCGGCCGTGAGCCTGCTCCTCGATGCGCTGAAGCGCGCAGAGCAGGACAAGCAGGCGAGCCGGGCCGGGCGGGAGAATGCGGCGCCGCACCTGGTCGCCGCCGGAAAACCCACGCTCGAGCTGCATCCGGTTTCGCCGCCCGAGGCCGCGCCGGCGCCGGCGCGCGCTGCTGCGCAAGGCATTGCGCCGGCGGCGGCACCGGAGCGCGCGCGTAATCGCCGCGGCGTGTTCTGGGCGGCCGGCGCGATCATCGTCCTGGTGATCGCGGTAGCGTTGGGCTACGTGTGGTACTCGATCGCCGCCCTCGCGCCCAGGCCTTCGGCGGTCGCGCGCGCACCCACGCCGCGCCCGGTGACGCCCATGGCGAGCGAAGGGCCGCGTGCCATCGCGCCCGTTCTCGAGAGCACGGTGCTCGACGCGCGCGCGCCCCCCGCTGCCCCACCCGCGAGGATGGCCGAGCGCGCCGCTGTGGCGCCCGAAGCCGCCGCGCAGAGTTCCGCGGCCCCGCCGGCCGCACTGCTGCAACCGAGCCGCGCGGCCGAACGCGCGCGCGTGGCGCCCGAGATCGCGGCCGGCTATGAAGCGCTGCGCCGCGGCGAGCTCGCAACGGCGCTACGCGCCTACGCGGCCGCGGCGGCGGCCGATCCCACGAACCTCGACGCGGCACTGGGGCTCGCGACGGCCCAGGCGCGAGCCGGCAACCGGGAATCCGCCGCGGCCCATTACAAGCGCGCCCTCGACGTCGATCCGCGCAACGCCACGGCGCTCGCGGGACTTGCAGCGCTCATGGACTTTTCGCGGCCCGATGCCCTCGAGCCGCAGCTCATGCGCGACATCGCCCTCAATCCGGAAAGCGCCGCGCTCAACTTCATGCTCGGCAATCTCTACGCCGCGCACGCGCGCTGGAGCCAGGCGCAGGTTGCGTACTTCGAGGCGCATCGACTCGAGCCGGGCAACGCGGACATCCTCCACAACCTCGCCGTGAGCCTCGACCACATGGGCCAGTCTCGCGTCGCCGCGGGCTTTTACCGCCGCGCGCTCGAAGCCGCGCGCAACCAGGCCGCGGCCTTCGATCCGGCCAGCGTCACGCGGCGGCTCGCGGACCTCGAACCGGGGCGCTGACATGGGCACGGTGCAAGCGCCGCCGATCGCGCAGATCCCGCTCGGCCAGACGCTCCTCACGAAGGGCATCGTCAGCCAGGACCAGCTCAACATCGCGCTCACCGAGCAGAAGCGCTTCAAGGCGCCGCTCGGCAAGGTGCTGGTGATGCTCGGCTTCGTCACCGAGGCGACGATCCGCGACACCCTCTCGGAGACGCTCGGCCAGGTCTCGATCGACCTCGACAGCACCATCATCGACCCGGCCGCGATCGCGATCGTGCCGAGGGACCTGGCGCGCCGCTACCACGTGCTGCCCGTGAGCTACGACGCCGAACGCCGGCTCTTGATCCTCGCCGTGGCCGATCCGTCCAACGTCGTCGCGATGGACCAGATCCGCGCCCTCTCGCGCGAAGAGCTGCGCATCGAGCAGGTCATCGCGCGCGAGTCGGACATCACCCTGGGAATCGAGCACAACTACGGCTTCGAGCTTTCCATCGACGGAATCCTGAACGAGATCGAGACCGGCGAGATCGACTACCAGAGCCTCGCGGCGGATTTCGACGAGTACAGCCAGCCGGTGGTGCGGCTGGTCGATGCGCTGCTCAACGACGCGGTCAAGCGCAGCGCCTCCGACATCCACTTCGAGCCCGAGCAGGGATTCCTGCGCATCCGCTACCGCATCGACGGGGTGCTGCGCCAGATCAGGAGCCTGCACAAGAACTACTGGGCGGCGATGGTGGTGCGGCTGAAGGTGATGTGCGGAATGAACATCGCCGAGACGCGCGCGCCGCAGGACGGGCGCATCTCGCTCACGCTCTCGGGGCACCAGGTCGATTTTCGCGTCTCCTCGCAGCCCACGACGCACGGCGAGAACCTGGTGCTGCGCATCCTCGACCGCGACAAGGGCATCGTGCCGCTCGAGGAGCTGGGGCTGCGCGCCGACGATTTGAAGACGTTGAAGCTCATGCTCGCGCGCCCCGAGGGCATCATCCTCGTCACCGGGCCCACCGGCAGCGGCAAGACGACGACGCTCTATTCGATCCTCAACTACATCAACACCGAGGGCATCAACATCATGACCCTCGAGGACCCGGTCGAGTATCCGATGGCGATGCTGCGCCAGACCTCCGTGAACGAGGTCGTGAAGCTGGATTTCGCCTCGGGCATCCGCTCGATGATGCGCCAGGACCCCGACGTGATCCTCGTGGGCGAGGTGCGCGACCAGGAGACCGCGGAGATGGCGTTTCGCGCGGCGATGACCGGCCACCAGGTCTACTCGACGCTGCACACCAACTCGTCGATCGGGGCGATCCCGCGGCTCACGGACCTGGGCGTGCTGCCCGACATCATGGCGGGCAACATCATCGGCGTCATCGCCCAGCGCCTGGTGCGCAAGCTCTGCGCGCACTGCAAGGCGCCCTACACACCCGACGCCTCCACGCTGCACCTGCTCGGCATCGCGGGCGAGGACGACCGCCCGGTCTTCCAGGCCGTGGGGTGCGCCCGCTGCGACCACATGGGTTACAAGGGCCGTGTTGCGATCATGGAGCTCTTCAAGCTCGACGCGGAGATCGACGAGCTCATCGCGCGGCGCGCAACCGGACGCGAGATCCGGACGGTCGCGGCGGCCCGCGGTTACCGCACGCTTGCCGACGACGCCATCTCGCGCGTGCTCTCGGGGCAGACGAGCCTCGAGGAAATCTCGCGCGTGGTCGACCTGACCGACCGCGTGGTCTAAAGGGCCGGTCGTGGCGCTCTTCGCCTACCGCGCCGTCGATGCCGACGGCAAGGTCTCCGCCGGCAACCTCGACGCGGTCAACGCGGTCGACCTCGAGCTGCGCTTGAAGCGCCTGGGCCTCGACCTCATCACCTTCGACGCGGTCAAGCGCGCGCAGGCGGCGCGCTCGCGCCACATCACGCGCCCCGAGCTCATCACCTTCTGCTTCCACCTCTCGCAGCTCCTCAAGGCGGGCGTCAACATCATCGAGGCGCTGACCGACCTGCGCGATACGGTCGACAATCCCGGGTTCCGCCAGGTGGTCGCGAGCCTGGTCGAGGACATCGGCGGGGGCCTCAAGCTCTCCGAGGCCATGGCGAACCATTCGTACTGCTTCGATACCGTGTTCGTGGCCCTGGTGCGCGCCGGCGAGCAGAGCGGAACGCTGACCCAGGTGCTCGACGAGCTCTCCGAGAACCTCAAGTGGCAGGACGAGATCGCCTCGCAGACGCGGCGCGCGATGACCTATCCGGCGGTGGTGCTCGCCGTGATCGTCGCGGTGATCTTCGTGCTCATGACGCTCCTCGTTCCGCAGCTCGCCGCCACCTTCAAGACGCTGGTGCCGACGCTGCCGCGCGAGACCGAGATCATGATCTACGTCTCGAACATCTTCGTGCGCTGGTGGTACCTGATGATCGGCATTCCGGTGGCGGCGGTGGCCGCGGCGTGGTTCTTCGCCCGCACCCACGAGGGCGCCCAGCGGCGAATCGACGAGCTGTCGCTCGGCATGCCGGTGCTCGGCCCGATCCGCCAGAAGATCATCCTCGCGCGCTTCTCCACCTACTTCGCGATGCTCTACAAGTCCGGCATCAGCGTCCTCGACTGCATACAGATCTGCGAGAAGATCGTCGGCAACCGCGTGATGGAGGAAGGACTGCAGCGCGTCGGCCGCAGCATCTCCGAGGGCCAGGGCATCTCGCAGGCCTTCCTCGCGACCAAGCTCTTCCCGCCGCTGGTGCTGCGCATGCTGCGCGTCGGCGAGTCGACCGGCGGGCTCGACGTGGCGCTGCTCAACGTCAGCTATTTCTACAACCGGCAGGTGCGCGACAGCATCGACCGCATGCAACAATTGCTGGGACCGGCGACCACCATCGTCCTGGGCCTCGCGATCATGGCGATCCTCTACTCGATCTTCCTGCCGATCTACGACGTGATTTCGAAAATCAAGTTCTGAGCGACGTGGCGAGCCACTACCTCTACCTCACGAACACGCGCCTGGTGAGCCTCATCGGTCGAGCCGGCCAGGTGAGCGCGCGCCGCGAGTTCGAGGCCTCGGACGCGGGCGCCGCGCAATTCGACGCCTACCTCGCGACCCAGGCGAGCGTCCCGGTGAGCCTCTTCACCGACCTCGCCGAGGAGGATTTCCGCGCGGACACCATTCCGCACGTCGGAGCGAGCGACCGCAAGGCGATCGTGAGCCGCAAGCTCGGGCAGATCTTCCGCAACACGCCCTACCGGTACGCCGTCCTTCAAGGCCGGGAGACCGAAGGGCGGCGCGACGACCGCGTGGTCTATGCCGCCATCACCAACCCGGAAGTGGTGAAGCCGTGGCTCCACGCGATCGACGCGCGCGCCACGCCGCTCGCCGGAATGTACTCGGCGGCCATCGTCGGCACCCGTGTGATCGAGGCCCTCCAGCTCGCGCACGCCCACACTCTGCTCGTGCATTTCTCGCCCGGCGGCGCGCTGCGGCAGACCTACTTCCGCGCCGGCGAGCTCAGGTTCACGCGCCTCACGCCCATGGACCACGAAGAGGGGCGATCGCTGGGGTCGCTCCTCGCCGAGGAAACGACGCGCACCTGGCAATACCTCGACAACCTGCGCTCGTTCGCGGCGGACGACCGGCTCGAAGTCGCCGTGCTCGCGCATCCGCGCGACCATTCCCAGATCGCGCCGGCGCTGACCGGCTTCGCGCAGATCGCCTACCGCATTCTCGACACCGACCAGGTCGCCGCGAAGATCGGCCTGAAGCCCCCGCCCGCGGGCTCGAGCGCCGAGGAAGTCCTCGTGCATCTCTTCGGACGGCGCCCGGTCGAGAACCACTTCGCCTCTCCCGAGATGCGCCGCTACTGGACGCTGCGCAAGGCGCGCAACGCGATCACGGCGGCCTCCGCCCTCGTGCTCGCCGCCGGCCTCGCGATCGGCGGCCTCAACCTGCGCGCGATTCTCGGCGCCGCCGAGGCGGACCAGAAGACCGAGCGCGAAGTCGCCGCGCTCAACCGCGAGTACGCCAAGGTCACTCGTTCGCTGCCATCCTTCGGCGCCGGCATCGGCGGCGCGGCGATGCGCGACGCGGTGGCGTTCTACACCACCTTCATCCAGGACTTCCCCTCCCTCGCGGGCTTCCTCGTCCCGCTCTCGGGGGTCCTCGCATCGCATCCGAATGTGCGCCTCGCCCAGGTCGCATGGCACGCGACCGACGATCCCAAGGTGCTGCCGCCGATGACCGTGCAGCCGCAGCGCGTGCCGCCGCCGGTGAAGGCGATCGGGAAGGGGGCGGAGGTCGCGGTGCGCACGCAAGCCGAGGAGGCGGCCGCCACGATCTTCGACGGCGGACGCTACGAGGTCGCGCTGATCGAGGCCACTGTCAACGTGCCCAGTCACGATTTTCGCGGCGCGCTCGGCGAAGTCGAACGCCTCGCCGCGGACATCCGGCGCATCAAGGGCTTCCAGGCGGAAGTCGTCGAGAGCCCGCTCGACGTGCGCACGTCGCTCGTGCTGCAGGGCCGGCACGCGGAGCGCGAGGCGGGAAGCATGGAGCCGCGCTTCATCCTGCGCGTGGTGCGCACGCGCGAGCTTCCCGCATGAGCCAGGTTTTCAGCGCCGACGGCACGCGGCGGCTGCGGGGCGCTTGGTTGATCCTCGCCGTGTGCCTCGCGACCACCGCGATCGTCGTCGCGGCGAGCCATTGGTATCTCGAGAAGGAAAAGCGCGACGCCGGCAGCTCGGGCAAACGCCTGCAGGAAGCGCGCATTCGCGTCGAGAACAGCCGCCGCGAGCGCGAAAGCCTGGTGCAATCGGAGGAAGTCTTTCGCGCGCTGCTCGCGCGCGGCCTCATGCAATCCGAGCGCCGGCTGGACCTGGTGGAGCTCTTGAACGGCCTGCGCGCGCGCCACCAGATCGTCGCCGTCGATTACGAGATCTCGCCGCAGCGCGCCCTGCCGCTGGCCGGCGGCCGAACCTTTCCCGCGGTGGACATCCTCGCGAGCCGCGTGAGCCTCAGGGTTCGCGCGCTGCACGAGGGCGACGTCCTCGCGTTCATCGATTCGCTCGGCGAGAGCCGCCAGGGTTTCTATCCGGTGGACCGTTGCGTGCTCCGCCGGCTCGAGGTGGCGAGCCCGGACCTGCTGCAGCCGCGCGTCGAGGCCGATTGCACGCTGGAGTGGATCACGATGAAGGAAAAGCGCGTTGCTTAGAGGTGTCGCGACCGTCGCCCTCCTCTTCGCCGCCCTCGGTGCGGGCGCGGCACCGGAACTTCGCACTCTCTTCCACTCGCCCGAGGAGCGCGAGCGCCTCGATCGGCTGCGCCGCGGCGAGCCCAACGAGGCGGGCGTCGAACGGCGACGCGCGCCCACGATCGGCGGTTTCGTCAAGCGCAGCGATGGCCGCAACACCGTCTGGATCGATGGACAGCCGGTCCCGATGACCGGGGCGGCGTCGGTGCCGCTCACCGATCCGGCCAAAGTGCGCGATGCGCGCCGGCCCGAGGCGCCGTCGATCGAGGTGAAGCGCACGCCGTAATCGCACGCAGGCCGCTCGCGATTTCCGCGCCCGCGCGCGCGACAGCGCTGGTATCTAGGAGGCTCCGCTACTTCGAAAGCTTCCAATGGCTCGCCGTTCGCGAGCGCTTGGCATCACGGTCGTTCTCGCCTGCCTCGCGTTGTTCGCGGCAATCCTCGCCCTCGCCGCGCTCGAGCTCGCCACGCCCGCGGCGCGGCGCGCCGAGGCAAGCGATCGCGCGCTCGCGCAAGCCCGTGAAGCCTTGCTGGCCTACGCGGCGGACCGCGCCATCGGCGCGTGGGTCGGGCCCGGCTACCTGCCGTGCCCGGACCTCGACGACGACGGCTGGGCCGAATCGACGTGCGGATCGCAGAGCGGCGACAGCGGCCAGCCGGAGCGTATCGGGCGCCTGCCATGGAAGACGCTCGGGTTGCCCGACCTTCGCGACGGCTACGGGGAGCGGCTCTGGTACGCGGTTTCGAGCAAGCACAAGGGACTGCTCAATTGCGCGGTGAGCCGGGCGTGCCTCGACATGTCGCCGGATGCCGCGATCGGAACCATCAGCGTGCGCGACGCTTCGGGAGCCCTCGTCCACGACGGCACCTCAACCGATCTCTACGCGCTCGAGCGCGGCGGCGCGATCGCGGTGATCATCGCGCCCGGGCCGGCGCTCGAGCGGCTCGCACCCTTCGATTTCTCGACGGCCACGGTGCAGCGCCGCGATTGCGGCCCGCTCGAATGCGACGCCGCGGGACGCTGCCTCCTCGATCCGCCGCGGCGCGTGGCGAAATGCCATCCCGCAAACTATCTCGACCGGGCGCCGGAGGGCGCGCAGGCGGGCGAGGACAACGCCGACTTCATCGATCGCAACGATGCCGCGGGCCGCCCGCGCAACACCAACGGTTTCATCCAAGGGCCGATCGCCGCCGCCGATGGGCGCATCGTGGTGAACGACCGCCTCGCGGTCGTGACCTACCGGGACCTCATGCCGCGCGTGATGAAGCGCGTCGCGCTCGAAGCCGCGCAGTGCCTGCGCTTCTATGCGACGCGCCCCGAGAACGGCGGACGCTATCCATGGCCCGCGCCGGTTTGCCGCCAGGCGCTCTTCGATCCCGCGGCCGCTTGGTCCGACGGCGCGAACGTGCTGTTCGGCCGCATTCCCGATACGCCGTTCACGCGCACCCGCGAGGCGAGTGGCGGACGCATGCTCGAGCGCTGGTGGCGGCACGTGGCGCGCGCTCCCGAGAATCTCGCGGAGCTGCCCACGAAGGATTACGCCTGCCGCATCGCGTTCGAGCCGGGCGAAGAAGGCGCGGTCCGGCGCAGCCTCCCCGGGAGCCCGCTCGACGAGGGCCGGACCGCGGGCCTTGCGGAGAATGCGTGGTGGACTTTCTGGAAGCCGTTCGTGTTCTACGCGCTCGCGCCGGATGTGCGCCCCGACGGCCCGGGCCGCCCGGACTGCGGTGAGCGTGCGTGCATAGAGGTCGTCGACGCGGGCAATGCGGCGATCGCGTCGGGCAAGGAGTTCGCGGTGATCGTCGCGGGCGCGCCCCTCGACCTGCCGCGCTTCCCGCAGCGCCACGGCGACGGCCTCGCCGACGCGCGCCATTGGCTCGAGCTCGCCAACGCCAACCTCGAGCGCGCGAACCCCAACCCCGCCGCGCCGGAGTGTCCCGTCGACTCGTTGCACTCGCCCTGCGATTCGCCCAGCTGCCTGCGCGTGACCGCGGCGCCGCGCGCCGCGCTCTTCAACGATGCGCTCGTCGTCCATCCGTAAAGCGCGCAAGGGACGCGCGCGCGGCGGTTTCACGCTGCTCGAAGTCGTGGTCGTGCTCGTGATCCTGGCGATCCTCGCGAGCGGCCTCGCGCTGCCGCTTGCTGCCCAGATGCGGCT
>Ga0209131_1000422_pt1 | contig 30703 bp, 42 predicted proteins | sample GraSoi_2013_40cm_FD_185826 | JGI IMG/M metagenome (GOLD analysis project Ga0209131, IMG submission 185826) | Grasslands soil microbial communities from the Angelo Coastal Reserve, California, USA - Sample 9_17_2013_40cm (SPAdes) (version 2) | ecosystem: Environmental > Terrestrial > Soil >...
TAGCTGTCCCGCTTACCGGGAAGAGTGCCGCTGTACCAGTTACGCAGTTTGCGCCTGTTCCGGTCTGAATCGCGAAGGTTCCCGATGTCGCTGTGGTCGTCTGCACCATTATGTCAGTGATGTAGAGCACCAAGTTCGCTCCCGGGGCCGCTTGACATTGGGTAAGCGTAGCTGCAATAGAATTCAGCCCACAGGTCCAAAATGTATCTGTACCATAGCGCTTATATTGTCCAGAGACCTGCTGCTGCCCGTCGGCTGACAGACTTAGGCAGAGAAGAATTAACAGGGGCGTAAAGAATTTCGCAGGGTGTAAAGTTTTTAGCACCATTGTCCGATCCCTTCACTGCACTCTTGGGGATAGCATACTGCTCTGCCGAATCTCTCCGTCAAGGCGAGGCACCGTCACACTGAAGAGAGTTCCGCTCGTGCCGTCAACAGAATGCGCTCCGGCGTGCTGACACATCCGGATTCTCTTTCGCGTGTTCACTCGGCCTACGTGGTAATAGCGACGGAACGCATGGGCGACCATCCCCCAACCTTGCATCGTCGCCAATTTCCATTCAGTTGTGCCGCCAAGAAAAATTCCCATGCTAGGGTGCTGCTCCAGGACCGCGCCAACATCGTCTGGACTCATATCGTCCTGTACGGGGAGTAGAAGCATCCGCAGTCCTTTCAACCGAGGCAGCCAGGATAGCGAGAATTCAAGACTCTTTGAACCTTGTGCCACCTTGTCGGGGATCACAACGAATTCCGCCCCGGCCCCGTATGTTTCTACCAGGCTGCTGAACCCCTCGTCGTCGAAAGGAAGTTTTTGCTGATAGCATGACCACGCCCCATTATCCAAGGCGTAGCGCAAGCCATCAGGTAATTTGGGATTCATCGGAGTGAGAAGGACTCGCCAACCATACCTGCGGAATTGTTCGAGGTTTCGTCTGGTCCCGGTATTAGACGCGTAGGAGATCATTGTAAATTATTGCACGCCTGCGACTTGCAAATTCAGTGCGGACGCCGTTCCCGCAATAGCCGTGATGCCGCTGGCAAAGCTAACCCCACCGAGCGGAAATGTCACGTTCGAATTCGCGGGAATGCTAAAGTCCGCGTTCCCACCCACCCAGATGATCGGCGTACCAGTCTTGTCCTGGAGGCGGAAGGTGACCGCGGAGTTGGTGATGTTGTTCACGTAGATGAGCGTCACGCAGGTCGTTGTCGATGTCACCGAGGTTCCCGCTCCGGTCGCCACGCCCACCGTGCTGCTCGTGAAGTTAGTCGACTGCGTGCAGGAAGACGGCAGCGACCTCACATAGCCGACATTCGCCGTGCCACCGGAAAGTGCTGGCATGGACGTCACCGCAGTGGTCGAGCCAGAGTCCGCGATCACATGCCCGATGACCGCAGAACTCGCATCGTTGATGACGTGGCCGATGACGGCAGAGCCGGCGACCAAGCCAACCGTACCGCTCGATCCGATGCTGACTAAGTTCGTAGTTCCCGGCGTGGTCTGATCGATGCTCACCTTGCCGATAACGTTCGCGCCGGTAGGCAGTGCGGCGTTGATCGTGACACTGGAGCCAGGGCCTCCTGACTGCTGAAGCTGAGATTTCGTCGGCTGTGCAAAAAATATTCCTGCAAGAATAATAAATATTCCCAGCGCAGCCCAATGAGGCAATGAACGCGGCGGATTTCCATATGTACGACTGTAGCCCGGCTGCGGATATCTCATAGGTAACTCCTTAATTATAGAATTCCACGATGGCGATAGTACCGTCCTGGGTGGCCTTTAAGAGAGCCACTGTTTGACCTTTGGTAAAACGAAATCTTTGATAGAGAGCAGGAGAAAGAAATGAAAACCATCCGCCCGGCTGCATCGTGTAACTCGAATTAGGATCATCCGTATTCGTGCATCGCAGCATCGCGCTGCCATCGGAATTCCCGATGATCAAGAAATAAGCGCACGGCATCGGTGCAGTGATGGGTGTCCACGAATCTATGCTCAGGGGGAATTTAGCGATTTGTGATCCAACGGAAATCAACCACTGGCTCCCTGGCGTTTCGGGCCGATGGCTGGACGAAATAAAACTTTCCCGAATCCCGAACCGCCTTGCTGCCCCGATGACTGCGCTGTGCCGCTTCCAGTGCTCGAGACTAAAGTCATTTGCTGCATACCGCCAGGATCAACACCTGTTGGCGTTGTACCTCCGAAGTGCACCGGCTCTCCGGGATGACTACCTGGGTATTGCGAATAGGCCCTGAAAAAGAATTTCTGCGGATTGCCGTTGTCATCTCCACCCGGCAGCGTGATCGGCGGCATCGAGCGACTAGCGCCAAGATGCACGACATGCGGTTGTTTGAAAGACGGGTCAGTGTCGTACTCCACAAAATAATGCAACCCCTTCTGGATTGGGTTGTTATCAGAAACCACCGCGTGCACGAGTCCAGTGCCATTCGTCTTCACAGTGAGCTGCTGGACAGTCGGAGGCTTGGGCAGTGTTCCAGTGGGATCGACGGCAACATGCTGCCCCATGTTGTTGGTAGCTTCCTGAACTTTGCGAAGCGCTTCGCTCAAGTACTGGCCGAATTCAGGAATCTGCCGCAAAAACTCCATCTCTTTTTCTAATGCTAGTGGAATTGTATTTCTCCTTTAATCATTTTTGCCACGCAAAGGACTCCACGCATCTCCACGCATGATCATCACGAGGCGTGAGAGTTCGAATCCGGCGCCAACGGCATTCGTGCTGAAAATCACGAACAAGCGGCTTCCTGCCTCATTGAGCGGCACTTCGATGTCTCCGTTCGTATCGAGCGGCAACGTCAGATTTGGAAGCAGTATATGCGAATACGGGGTATCCAGGGAATTCGGATATACCGTGATGGTCAGCGATCCCTGCCCTCCGATAATCAACGTCATATAGTCGTAGACGAAACGCGTCACGCCCATCTGGCGACCTTCGCCAAGTTCCGAAGTCACGAATCCGGCCGTGGCGTAGAGTTGGCTAATGGCTGCGCCGTCATCTTCCAGCAAGCCAGCGACCAAGGCGAAGATTTTGCCGTTATGATCGGAATTCCCGAGGAACAGTTCTGACGTGGTATCCGGCCGCTCGATGAATGCGGCGCAAGGCGCTTTGATGGTCCACAGCGACCATTTCCGCACGATGTCGGAGGCGATCAGTTTCCCGGAATAAGACCGATGGATCTGCACGCTGTCCATCAGGGCGCTCGCGGTATTCAATTGCTTGTAGTTCAGCTCAAGGATCATGTTTGGCGTGGTGGGATTATTGTCGGTGAGGAGTCCAGCGGGAAGCCATGTGGGAGTTTCGTCGTCAGAATCCAGCGCTTTCAGCGGTACACCGACAAGAATTCTGCGGTTCTTGATGTCGTTCTTGACCCATATCGTATAGCCGTAGGTCCAGTTGATCTGGTCCCAGACGGACTGGATTTCTTCGCTAAGTTTCACTGGCTGGCTACCCTGGAACAGAAATAGCCCTGGAATCCCGGCAATCAGCGCCCATTCTTCGCCGGCGTTGGCTTCGTCGATGGCAAAAGTGACCGCATAGGGGCCCACGGTTCCGACGGACTGTGAAATCACCCGCGGTATCGTCCAATTATTCGGTTCCGTGGAGTTGTTGTCGTTCACCGCCACCATCGATCCAGTCTTAACCATATAGAGCGTTCCAAACTGCACGAACGCGCTCTTCACCGGCTGCTGATTCTGCTGCGTGGCTAGGATCACTCCGGTCAAGCGGTCAAAGGACTCGAAATTGTTCTGATAGCTGCCGATGATTTGCCCGTTAAGATTTGGCAACTCGGTCGGGAATGGCTCGATGCGATCAACCAATACTTGCACGCCATTCGGAAGATTCGTCGCATACAGGCGGATTTCTAGATCGTCTGGAACCGGCGCCAAAACCGTACGCAGCATGGTTCCGGTGAATATTTGCATGCTGGTCTGCATGGCGCCGAGGGATATGGTGTAAGTCCCGAGGGCAATCCCTAGTTTCGGGCTGAAGAGATCCACCACCAGACTTCCTCCGGAAGTTCCAGTAGGAACCGAGGCCGTCACACGCACGCTGTAGGTAGTCGATGCCTCAATGATGGGAACAAGGAATTCATCCTGGAAAGCGTTCTGGGTGATCATGCCGTAGATGGCTTGCGTAATGCCCGATGAGTTTTTGATCGAATAGGCGTTTCCGAAAATCGGCGAAGAGATGACGCTGCCGCCAGTTCCAGATGTCGGATCGACAACCCATCCGGCCGGATACTGCGTGGCCGCGATGATGCCTCCATCGAAAGAATAGTTGAGCAAGTTGTGGATTTTGTTCTGCTCGCCGATGGCAAAGAGGCGCTGCGCATAAGGCACCAAGGCCACCGAGCTGCCGAGTTCTCCGCACTCGAAAAGATTATTTCCTTCGATATCGATTTCATCGGCGGCCAGGAGCACGCCGTCTGAAAAACTCAAGACTACGTTTGTCGTGAAATTGTCATTGATCCACGTAGAACTGTTGATGACATCAACGCCGTTGCTATTCACCGTCACGGGCACGGGAATGTTGTAGAAGTTTCCGCCGTTTGCCGCCGTGAGATGGATCACGCGCGCAATCACGTTTGAAGTTCCGGGTAGAAGATCCCCGATGACGATCCCGGAAGCTCCAGCGATGACATCGAAAGTAAGAATCGGCGAAGGCTGCGTCAGGAAGCCATTGCGCGTCAGGAATGAATAGCATACCTTGCGAATCCCTGCCGCAATGACTCCAATCGTGACGATGGTGCCGCCTGATCTGTCGCCGATGATCTGTAGTGGATCGAACGTAAAAATAGTTCCGAAAATGATTCCTGCTCCGGTTTCCGCGGCACTTGTGACATCCGCATGGGTCACAGCGATGGAGAAAGAGCCTGGACTTGTCGAAGTGATCACCGCATTCGCCACATTGAAAATGCCGTTTCCATTCAGCGTGCTGGTCACCGTCACGAATTCACCGACAACTGGATTCGCTCCGGTGATTAGGTTGAATCCGTAGGTCGCTACATTGTTCAGCAGCACCGTCGAGGTAATCTGCATCTGCGCGGCGTTCGGAGTATCGATCACCGTCCATGGGCCGTCGTATCCCGCCAGGGGTGCGCCGCCGGTGCCAGCAAGCTGGAACTGGTTTCCGACTTCGAGATTGGGGATTTGCGCAGAAGTCGTCATTGTGGCAAGAGTGACTTGGTAGGCGGTTCCTGCTATCCCGCTATTTGGCGTGAACTGAATTCCGCTGGTGGTGGTTGGTCCCGTGACCGTGAAATACCAATGCGGATTGGAGAAATTTCCATTTGGCGGAACCCCCGAACCCACGCCAACGACCGTATATGTTCCATTGATTGGCTGATTCGTGTGACCGTTCAGAAATGGCAATCCCGTGATTTTTATTCCCTGGCCTACCACAATGTGAGGATCGGCGGCTGCTAATCCAAAATTCACCCGCGAATAAAAGATAGTGATGGTGCTTCCAGGAGACATAGTGCTTGGCCCGGCAGACCAAAGCACCGCGCGAAATCCGCTGGTCTCGTTGTCATGCGTCACGGGAGGAAATTGCGTGATGGAAACAACTGTTTCCGAAGCCGATGTTGTCGATGCCGACGGCGGTGCGCCGGGGCCGACTTGCGATAGACGGTCAAAGTTTGGCGGCGTATAGGTATAGGGGATATCCGTGCCATTTTGGAGATTCGAGACAGCAATGAACTCACGGTCGTCGGCGGTCGCCGATTGCGCGAAGCTATCCGGCTCGATTGCCGAATAGACTGCCGTGAGCGCCCCCGGAAGAGTTTTCACATCTTCCTGATAGATCACTCCATCGCTGCCAAGAGCGAGCGTTAGCACTTCACCGCCAGTCTCTGAAAACGTCTTCAGGTAATTGAAATTTGGCGGTGGATTTGGACTCAGCCAAAGTTTAATTTTCACGGCATAAATATTGAACGTTACTATCGTGCCATCCACGGCACTAGCGACGATGGATACGCCAAAGTTCGGATTGTTCACGACTACTGGAGATAAGGTGAGCCCCCAAGTCGTTGTGGGATCTCCCAGAGTCAATGCTGTGCCATCCGCCAGGGGCAGTTGGCCAGTTTCCGTATCAGTACCTGCAGTCACCGACAAAATCGTTGACCCGGCCTGAGTTGATTGATTTCCGAATATTTCAACTTGAAATCCAGCGACATTTTGTGTTGAAGGAATCGAGAACTGATAATTAAGCGTCTGGAGGACTTCCGAATAAGGCGGTGACGACGTCAGAGGAATGAGATGCGTGACCTGATAGACGGCGAATCTGGATTGCGCCGTGGCCGCAGGCGTATAGGAATAGGTCACATTGTGCCCAGCGGTATTCGCGACAGCGCTGCTGCAGATGTAGACCCAATCCATTGATCCGTATATGCCGTTAAAGGTGGAGTGAAGCCCGGCGGCCAGCGTATAGACGTTTCCATTCGTATCGGTGAAGCTTGTTACCGTCTGTCCCACGGTAGAAAACATCTGGGACTGAATTATGGCGATGAGCGCTGCACCTGCCTGGACCGCAGCATTGCCAACCACAGCGTTGGTTCCGGAAGTTCCGATAATGTGAGTGACTACAGGCGTCGACCCATCCGTGGCGCAAGAGACGAGAACTCCGGAAGCTACCCCCTTATCTGAATTAGGACCTGAAAATTGCTGCGTTGTGGAAGTATTGATAGGCACATGCGCCGGAAATACGCCTTGTCCGGTAACAAACGCATTGTTGAGCGTGCCGGTAGGAAAAAGCGAAAAACCGGATGGCAGAGGAAGGCTTCCAACGAGCGGAAAAGCCCCTGTAAAACAGGCATCGATCATCACCCAGGAGAGCGCCGGTGGAGTAAGGGCCATTGCTAGATTTATAAAATTAGTGATTGCTTGTGTTCCGACCTGCTGATCAAAAGCATCTACAATTCCGGTGGCCAGCTGATTGAGGGTAACGTTTGCATATACACCGGGAGTATTCAGTTCAGCATTCGTTGGCGTCGCCCAAGGCTGTTCGTTCGGCGCGTGGACTCCGGCGACGGACTGCGCAAAGGTGGTCAGTTTTTCTATGAAAGTATTGCTGAAATAATACTGGCTTTGCTTTCCGGGACGCTGCAGGTTAGATCCCAAAATAAAATCGCAATTGATGACGAGGGGGCTTGCGCCCAGCGGAAGAGTCTCCGGCGTCGCTTCCGTGTACAAGCCCCCGACCAATTCAAGAGGAACAGCTACATACGGTGGCTGCTTGGTAATCAAGATTCACCAAAAACCGCTATTTTAAGCGGTTTCCGTTACCAGGAATCCTACTAGGAATCCTGTTAGGCGTTTCGCAATACCGTGGCGCGAAATTCGATTGTGTCGTTCACAACTCCCTGCATGTTGGTAGAGCTGGGAATTTCCTGCAATGGCGCGGCAGTGGTAAGCGAGCCGTTCGGAGGAACCTGCAAAATCATCATTTTCCCGGTGGATGGAATGCGCTGATAGATGTATCCGCTTCCAGCGGCAGATTGGATTTCCGTATATTTCACGCCGGAATTTGTGGTTACGCCAGATTGCGCCAGCAGCACGGAGTCGAATGGGATACCACCCACCGGATAAGTTCCGTTAGCAGGCGTCACATTGATTTGCCCGTAGATATGGATTCTCTTTTGGGTGTTGTCGTAAGCCACATTGCTGATCGTCATGGTACAAAGAGCCATTTCATTCTCCTAAGCTTGCCGGGCGCATTGTGAAACGCCCGCCCCAAAGTGTTGTTTTCAACTCTGCATGGGCAGATGGCTTGCAATCGCCTTCCCCGAACAGCGAAACTTTTATGATGCGTTCCAAGAGCCAGGTCCCGTCGCTCTCCAATTCGTTGCATCCCAGATAAAACTTTGCACGCTAACACTATTTGCAGCCGGATCGATTCCAGAACTGCCTTTGAAATTCGCCGGCCAAGCAAAGGTCCATCCGCCTGTTCCATCCTGAGTGATGATGAACGTGATGGTTTCCCCGGCCGTGGGATTTGTGACTGTGCTCGAAGTCACATTCCCGGTGAGTGTCATCTTGAAACTCAGCGCCGCCGAAGCATCAAAGGTCGGCGTCGCTGAAAATGACGTGGTCACCTGACCGGGGAGATCAGCCGGAACCATGATGCGCGCGGTAATATTTCCTGATCCACCGCTGGCCGGGCCGACAAGAAAAGCATGCGCAGCCTGGACAGCAAAATTCAGATTCAAAGTGGCTGTACCTGACGTCGTTACCGGATTGGTGCCAGTGATGCTCGCAGTGAAAAGCGCGCCTGCGCTGACGGCCAGTGTCACGCTCGTTACGGTTCCCGTTCCAGCGGGCATGTCTGCAGCGACGAGTGCCCGGAATGCCGGTGCTGCAGCTGCTCCGCTGGATGGCCCAGCATAAACACTGTTGGCATTCTGGGTGGCCTTCGTAATTGCCAGCGTTCCTGAAGTAGTGATCGGTGATCCTGAAACGGAGAATTCCGCTGGAACGGTGAGTGCTATGCTAGTGACGGAGCCGCCGCCCTGGGAAACCACTTGCTGGTCAGGGAATACCGTCGTCGGAATCCTGGCAAGGGGATCGTAAAGGACAATCGTATAGGTTCCAGTCAGCGCGTAAAATTTCCAATTTCCGAGGCCATCGGTCTCTAGTGGGGCGGTTGTCTGATTGATCGTAATGAGTCCTGGCTGGTCGGAATAGATTGTCGCCAAGGGCGACGGTGGAATAGTAGTCGTGACAGCTGGCTGTGTGCAGACGTAGATAATCACGCCATCGAGCGCCGGTCCTTGCGCCGAATTGACTGAGCCCTGTAGCCTAAACACTAGGAAGACCCCGTAGAGCCAAGACCGGTATTCAATTCATTGTTCGATCCGCCGCCTTGGTAATCCTGCCGAGAATACGTCACCGTCTGACCGCGTCTTATGTATTCGAGCGCCATCTCGTCAATGGCTTCTGCGGCCTCATCCTCGCAACTCTTGATCCCTTCGGCTGACCCGCCATTGCGGCGCCCATAATTGGCGGCCATCAGATTGGCTATGGCGTCTTGCGAATCGATGATGTAGATCGGCGTCGTCGCGAAATCAGCGGCCGGCGCATTGATGGGCGGTTGGCCAGACTGATAGCGGATCATGATGTCCTGGGCCTGGAGCGATCCGTTCATCCAGATGGCGTATTGGCGCCATTCCCACATGCCCAGCCAATTATTCTGATAGCCCGATGGCAAGCCTTCTTGCGATTGCGGTATGACCTTGAATGGCAAATTCGATCCGGTGACGCGCTGGCGCACTACGTAAACCTGCATGCAGTCGCCTGGAAGATAGGGAGTCGCGGAAGTCGTGGTTCCGTTGTTCGTGCCGGTGAAGCCGATATTTATGAACACTGAAGGATCTGCCTGCACGACTGGCGGAATATTTCCGAGAACAATGCCGTCCTTGATCGGGAAGGTGACGCCTTCATTCCTGAGTTTGCGGAGAACTTTGCGGATAGCGGAATTCAAAAATGGCTTTGTGAATGGCGCGTCGTTCGTGAAGATGCGTCCTTGCGCGCCGGCGACTCCGGTGAACGTGTCCATCACAATCGAGCGGACCAACTGCATCACCTCATCGATGGAAGGAAAAAGCGTTGGTTGAACGTTCGACATAGTCCCTCAAAATTTCGACTTGGAGGAGGCTGCGCTTCGCAGAATCGGGGAATACGGCGAGATACGGAGACTCCTCCAAGAAGCTTTTTTTAAGCGGCGGCCTTCTGTTTCCTCTTTTTCGGCGATGGCGCTTCGGAAGATTTTGTTTGCATCGCCACTTGCGCCGCTTGTCCGGCATCGACGATTTTCGCGTAACGCTCGGCATCCAAAATGCATCGATCACCAAAATCGTTTTTATGATATGCAATCCCGTCGGGTACTAGCATCCCGCAGTTCGGGCACGAGATCATGTGCGTGCTGGCCATATGCCACTTGGCTTGTTTCCCGAGATAGTCCATGGCGAAATGCATGAGCGGCGTGATGTTCTTCAGATCGTCGGCCGCGCTCAGTTCCTCGCCGCGCTTTATCAGCGCGTTCATGGTTTCTTCCGCTTTCTTTTTGAAAATCTTGATTTCCTTTTCGAGTTTCTCCGTCTCGTCGGGTCTCGTAAGCGACCACCAGACACCATAGGCGTTCAGGTTGTTTCCCTGCTGGTCCATGGTGTCCCATTTCTGAATCTGGCTGTTCCAGTTGGTTCCCGGAAAAGCGCTAGGGTTCAGTAGGCTCGTGGCGCACTTCCTGCCGTCGACGTTCTTGTAGTAATACTCCGTGCTCCCAGGTTTCATGTAGGTCTCTTTCACGAATGCCGGAAGAGTCGTGACGGAGAATTTCTCTCCTCGCTCGCATGCGCGAATGATGAAGCCGGGGAAAAGCGGCGGTTGCGAAACGATGTACTCGCGCTCCAGGATGTTGTACACGTAAATCACGTATCCAGCTTCCCTCCCGGTGTCCTGCGTTTCAATCGTGGTCTTGCCGTGATTCTGATCGTAAGTCAGCGCTCTGCCTTTCGATTGTGCGAGCCGCTGATCTTGCGCCAGTGTTGCCGTTAGTGGGATTCCCATGAGTCTTTCTCCTGGTTTCTATCTTTTGTATCCGCCTACAGGGGGTCTATCCCCCTGAGCCATGCCTTTGTTGAACACTGGCCTGAGACCGCGTCGGCTCATGTTGTCCCAGACCTTTTGGATTTGCTGCATCTTGCGGTCAAGCAGGGAAGTGCGGATTCCTTGCCCGCCATAAGAAACTGGACCTAACCACCTGGGCATATTCTCTTCCATGTGATCGGCGATTGATTCGGTGATGGCTTTCTCTTCCGCGGCCTTCGTTACTTCTTTTGCGAGCTTTTGCTCTATTCGGGAGAGGCGCTCGAACGCGATCATCATCGGGATTAGCGTGTCGATCAGGTAGTGGGAGAGCGGGAAGTGTGTCACCACGAGTTTCTTGTCTACGATCTCTTTCGAGATGAGCGGCTGGATGATTTCGTAGCGGCCGCGCCACGGATATTCGCCGGTGGCATAGAACCCTTCGGCGCTGTCGAAGGACATTCCGTCGAGTTCATGACGCGCTGCAGCCATGTAGGTGTTCGCGTAGTACATGGCGGGAGACCCGTACTTGATCGGTGGCTGCCAGCGCATGATTACCCAGCACGGCATGCCATGCACCTGAAATCTTTGGCGGTAGCCGATGCGCTTATTCCCGATTTTGTCGATCCACTGGTTGCCCATGCGGATGAACTGCGATTGTCCCCAAACGATCTTAAATCGTGGATCACCAAACTGATTTTTGCCGAACATCCGCGTAAGGCGTTCCTGGAACTCTGGAGGACACTTACGACGCTCCCAAATTACAGATGGCATAGGCGGAATCTCGCATAGATTTCTTCATCAAGGACCAAATGGAGGCTTTTCTCGCCGGTGAGTTCCTCGATGTCCGGGATGTCCATCGGGAAATTCGTGTAAATCACGAGGTCTCCTTCTAGAAGCCCAGTCCCTTCGGCCGCGGCCACCACGGTTCCGCGCTGAGATCTCGCTTCAAACCCGGGAGTTCCTTCGCCGGGCTGGACGACGTCTCCAACTTTTCTTTCTGTTCGCACGAACTTGCGGATCAAAACCCACTTGTTGCGCGGCTCGATTTCCCACTGCGTGGTTTTGGCGAGCGCTACGGCACTGCCGCCTTCTTTCGCTTTCATCGCTTCTCCCGATTCATGAATCCCAATTCGCCACCATCAGTTTCATTTCGTCAAACGTCAAATTGTTTTTCGAGCGGTTCGCTTTGTAACTTATGACTCTGACGTTTTCTTTCACGTAGCCCCTGGACCCATCGCGCCTGTCAAGCGTCGGGCTGTTGTCCTGCAAAACTCTACCGCTTTGGAACAGAGGAATTCTCAACATCGGACAAAGCGTCGGGATTACGACATCAGTTACATCAATATTGAACGGCAGCCCTTTCTCTCGCGCTCGATGCTTGGCCATTTGCCACATGATGTATTCTGGCGTCCTGGATTTTCCGTGCTTGAAATTGCATTTGCCGCGCACTTCCCTCGAATAGCAACCACAACTAGTACTTCCGCCAGAGGTTAAATTTGCGACCGATGTAGTCACAAGACCTCCGCACTCACAAGAACAAAGCCAATGGTACATCCTGGCTTTGCCAACATATCCTACGAACCACCGTGCGGTTAGCCTTCCAAAAATGCGGCCAGTCAAATCTAAAATCTTTGCCATCGCACTCTCCTCTAAAGAGTGGAAAGGAGGGTGTTAGAGGCACCCTCCAAGCCATTGATGAATCCACCGTTGATCAGACGGTGAAATCTATTTTAACTCGTAACAGAAGGCACGGCTGCACCGGAAATATACAGACCTGCCTTCAGTGAGGAATTGTACAAATTTAGAAACGCGTTGTAAAAAAAGATCGAAGACGTGAGGTAGCTTCCCTGACCAACGTAATCGGGAATCGGCATGGTGGTGACGCCGTCGCCGAAATCGTAGAGCGATGGCTCGACGGTTTCGACGATGCCCCAAGTCTCGGGACAGATCGCGTCAAGGCGCCCTTGCTTCGCGGTGTAGGCCACATTCAAATCACGCCCGCCAAATTGCGGCGACATGTGCTTCTTGACCATGTCTAGTGCCTTGTCGCCTGGCGGGACGTAGTTCTGTTGCAGCACGTTCGTATAGAGTTGCGTGACGGCCAGCTCCTGATCCGGCCCGCAGACCCACTCGAAGTCTGCCACCGCCTCGTTGTCGGCGCCCAGCCCGCGGCCAATCAGGATCTCAGCCTTGTACGGATCGGTGGTGTTGATGGGAGCATTTGCCTTAGCAATGTTTGGCGTCGAGAGTTGGCCAGGGTAAGTCGAGCGGGATAGATTCAGAATCGTGCCCGTATTCGACGCCACTTGGTAGGTGTACAGTCCCGCAAGCCCGCTGTTCAGCGCTCCTGAAGAGCCCTGAATCATCACGAAGTCGCCAGCAGCAGAGCTGGTTGGCAAAGCCGTCGAGAAAAACACCGTGTCTGCCGCACCATCGACATAAGACACTGTCGCCGTCGCTGGCGTGATGCGAGCTGTTCCGCCTTCCGTCGGGAAGAACTGAACGACTTGCTGCTCTTGGAATTGGTTTGCCTGGCCACCGAGACCCACGATGCTCGATGGATTCGCACCACCCAGCGTGTTGTTGTTGACCGTGGCGGTGGTGGGAATCTGCAGGATGGCTCCGGAACCGTCGCTCAAGAATTGCGCGTCGAGGCCTTGCATGAAGGAGTTGAAAGAGTTCTTCAGCTCTTCAGCGCGCAGGCTGATCAGACTGCGCTTCGGACCACTCGTGGCGATCCTCGCGAGATAGGTAATCTCTGTCCCGGCAAAGAGTCCGATGGGAGAAATATCCCCGGCCACCCAGTTCGAGCCAGTCCCGCGGCCCAAAGCATCACCGTTTCCGGTAGCTTGGAAGATTGCCGCACCAGACTGAATGCGCACAGGAATGCGGAAAGACGGTCGCGAAGTGCCGCCAGCTTGCGTGGTGACGGAAGTCGGGAAGGTTTTGCTCTTCTTTTTGATAAGGTTATAAAAAGTTCTGCCTTTGTACACCAAATCAGGAATGCCTTTTGCAAAATTTTCCAACTCGACGGCCTGGACGGCCGCCTCTTGTAGGGGCGATGCCATACTCGTACCTCTGCATTTAGCTCAACGGTGAAACGAACCCCCGAACGTTCACGTTGGCGATCCGCGCGCAGTCAAGTGCGCAGATTTCCTAGCTCCCCGATATGTTTGGAATGCAGAAGTTGTGGAGATGCTTCCGATATTCGTCCCGCCCCTTGACGCGGCCTCGGAAGAACGGCCCTTGTTTATGAGAGATCAAATCTCCCAATGGCTCCTACAGCTTCAACCAGAGGCTACTCCCAAAGGAATTTAGGATGCAAGGGATTTTTTCTATCCGCCTGCTCCAACCGCTACGGGCACTTCGCTGAAATCGACGTAGAAGTATTTCCCGAGCGCCAGAAAATCCGATGCTGGCGGATTGTCGATTTGCAACTGAATCGTTCCGCTTGGCGTGGCTTTGGCAAAGCGCCGGTCCTCTTCGATCGATTGGTCATACTGCGGGCTGAGCGTCACTTTCACTGACCCGTATTGATTTTTGGCGACCTCTGTTACTTGGAATTTTGCGCGTACCATTTGATTCTCCTTAGTTCTTCAACGTAGATTTTACTACTTTTCCTTAGCCCAGTCCCAGCTCACTTCTTTGCCATTTTTTAACCAAGCTTTTCCAGCGATCCAATACGTATCGTTGGTCTTGGCCCAATCGACATCGTCACGGCTGGGCTTTCCGCCGGTGTAGTTTACTTTGGCTGCGCCTGCACCGCCAGATCCGGCTCCTGCTCCGTTTGCTGCGGCTCCTTTACCGGCTCCAGCGGCTGCGGCTTTCACTTTGGTGCCGCCCTTCATGAAGTTCGGATACATCGCATCGCGAAGCTTTCTGAATTCTTCCGGCAAAAGTTCAGCGAACTTGGCGTGCGTGAAGCGCGCTGCGCGGACTCTGTCGCCCTTACCAATGATCGCTTTTGCCGCCTTCTGAAAAGGCATGTCCTTCTTCATCAAGGTCCAAACGCGGTTGTTGAGCGCGTTGACGAATTCGCGGCGACCGTCCACTTTCAAGTTAAGCTGCTTGAAGAATGGCTCGACGATCTTCGCGGTCACGATGTTGTTCGAGCGATTCACGTCGGTAGCGACGCTGTCTTCGAAATCGTGGAACTTCTTGGTTTCGAAGTCGGCTTTCTCGCGTTCGAACTTCTCGCGTTCTGGGTCTTTCTTGTTCTTCAGCTCGACTTGCTTTGAGGCCATTCCTTTGGCCTTGTCGAGCCATCCGGCTATTTTTGCGGTGAGATCGTAGGCTTCCTGGCCCTTGCCGTCCTTGATCAATGCGGCGAGTTCTTGAACGGAACTATACATCTGAGCCTTCTCGAGGCGCGCCACCATCGCCGGAAGAATAGCCTTGTCGAATAACTCTGGAGATTTGTTCGCGAGCAAATCGATGCCGTTGCTGATCGCCAGCACAAATGAATCCGGATTGGCTTCGTGGAGTTGCGTCAAGAGCGCAGGATCGCCCTCGGAAAACTGCTTGATCTCGTTGCGATAGTCGTCTACTTCACCTTGCAAGCCGTCGAGGCCTTCTTGCCCGCCGAGAGCTTCGAAAGTGGCTTTGATCTGGCGCGCTTCATTGACGCCGCCGGGAAATTCCTCGTCATAGGCTTTTCTGCGGAAATGATCGTTGCCCCATTTCTTGGCAAGTTCTGGATGGAGCTTCTTTAGCTCGGCAATGTCCTTGCGGGTCTGCTCGTCCATCTTGGGGTCGAGCGGACCCAGTCCTGGCTCTTCTTCGGCCGCGCCTGCGCCCTCTCCTTCGGCAGCTCCTTCTCCAGCCCCTTCCCCGCCTTCACCGGCTCCGGCGCCTTCTCCTTCGGCAGCTCCCGCGCCTTCACCGGCTCCGGCACCGTCACCAGTTCCTGCCCCAGCACCAGCGCCTTGATCACCAGCGGCACCCGCTCCTGCGTTTTGATCCGCAGCTACTTCAGTTCCAACGCCGCCTAGATTTTCCATCGTCTTCCTCCCCGATATTTAAGATTTTCCTCTGTTGAATCCGTTAATGAATCGTTTAATGAGAGCTTCATCTGAAAGGACCAACATTTCTTCGGGTACTTCCATGATGGCAACAACGTGCTTGCCACTAAAATGCATCTCCAATTCGCTATTCAGAACTCTGACCGTTCCTGCAGCCCAAAAATTTCCAGTACCCCTTCCCATCTCTTCACCTTCTACCGCCGTTTGAGAAAGTGAAGCACCTTGCATCAGTCTGATTGCAACCCCTTGAGTTTCTGTCATTTGCTTACTCCCACTAGAGTTTGGGTCGACCGCCTGCGTTTTCTGGGGCTCCTGTAGGAAGCGGTGCTGCTGGCGGTGCTGCTGCCCCTTCCGCCGCTGCTGGGACGGGTGCTGGAGTACCAGCGCCAGGAGATGGAGTAATGCCTGCTTTTGAAAGGATCTGCTGTGCCGCATTTGAATCAATTTGTGCAACATCTTTGTATCCCACCGAGACACTCGGCGGCTTCCCGGCCGGTGCGGTTTGCGCAGCCTTGGCCTGCACGGCTTGAACGTGCATTTCGTAGTGTAAAGCTACATTCTTGAATCCTTCTGGATTAGAACGCTTTGCCCGCCGTCCTTCGACTGAGTTCAGATATTGCCAACAAGTGGCAGCCTCGGTGTCATTATCATCGGTCTTTTCGTCGATTGGTAATGAACTAATTTCAGGCGGCATGGCCGCGACTTGCTGCTCGGCAGCGGCGAGTTCTTGTGGATCGACACCAGCCATCTTCATCTGCTCTATCTTTTGTGTGGCTTCTTCCACCTGCGGATTGGGAACCGGGATGCTCTTCAGTAGCACTTCGATTTCGCCAAGTTGCTTGTTGCGCGAAGCCACCTGCGGAATGTAGAGGTCGGAGAGGCCCATCATGTTTTGCAGGAATTCGAGATTCGCGGCGTTGAAGAAAACTTCCTGCAACATTGGGTTCTTTCCGATGTCGTTGAAGATATTCATGATCGCGTTCTTGCGCTGTGTGTAGGTTTCAGGGAAGTTCTCGTCGCTCTCGGCAAACACCATGATGTTGGCTTTGAGATCGTTGATCTCAAGAGCGATGGTTTCCCCGCCAGGAATCCGTTCATTGATGGATTTGTCGCGGCACTTCGCAGCCCAGCGCACTAACTGCTTCATCGAAGTGGCTTCGGCATTCTTCATGGAATGCCACGTCGGCGCTAGTCTGCCTAGAGCGGAATCACGTTGGGTGGCAATCGCAACTCCGCTATCGGCGGTTCCGACATCTCCTCCAGCAAGGGCCGGATACGCTCCCGACAGCAATTCGGCAAGTGGCCCGGAATATTCTTTGATGAAGTCCGCGAGATTCGCCGGCGGATTTACGGCCGGTTCTACGAAGATCAATTCATTGACCGCAATCCCTGGCTGGCGCTTGAACGATCCGATATCTCCGGGAACGTTGGTTTGCTGGCGGATGGCTTCGACGGCAAAGGCTTTCGAGTCCATCCATTTCTTCGGGATAGTGCGCACGAAAATGTCGTTCATCAAATCCAGCCAATTGTTCAGCCGCTTCTGCAAGGGCATCGTCGACGTGCCCATGGCGTTGCGGTTCTGTCCATCTCCGGAATAAGCCTGAGCCAATGCCCATGAGTCGTCCATCGACTCGTTGCGCGCAAAACAGAAAGTGTCTCCGGCAAAAACTACATAGCAGCCGTTCGGAAACATCTCGATCAATTCATCGCGCTTATTCTCATCCGTGATGCCCATCAGATACGAAGGGCGCATCCAAGTGCGTTGAATGGTGACATCGGCAGCGATTGAATCGCTCGTCACATAAGTGGACTGCATTCCCAACTTGACGTTCTGGCGCGCGAGACGGGCGATCTCACCCATGGCTGCTTGATTCGTGGCCGCCTTGATGTCATCGGCAACCCACGGGAACATGCCTTTGGCACGTGTCTCGTCTACTTCGCACTCGTACTGCAGCACATCCACTTCATCCAAACTATTCGCCATCATCGGCGTCAACTTGATTTCCAGCTTTCCGTGCGCGGTGCGGACTTCTTGCCCTCGTGGCGTGCGCTTGACCGGCTCCGATTCTTCTCCTTCTTCTTCCGTTTCTTTCTCTTCATCTGTGGCGGGCGGCGCGCCAGGACTTTCTTGGGCAGTCTCAGCCGATTCCGGAGTTGATGCAGCCGCTGCTCCTTCAACTGGCGTCCCTTCGTTTTCCGGCACCAGGTCATCTGGCTCATCATCCTCTTCCCATCCGAAGCGCTGGCCATCCTTCACGAAACGCGACCAGTAGAGATAGCGTCCGTCGGTCCACAGATAGCGCGCGGCATCGGTCTGAATTTGGACCAAATCATTGTTGCGCGAAATGACTTTAACGAACTTCTCGGCTGATTCAGCGGAGGTAATCTGCGCATCAGAGTCGGCGCGCTGTGGAGCGAAACGCACGTTCGGCACGGTGCGCGTGAGTGCGGCGATGATCATCTGCGCGCGTGCGGAATAAACATTCGTCGGGAGGAGAGACAAGTCCATCTGCATCGATGGCCCGTAACCGGTACTCTCGCCCGGGATAATCCATCCGCCGCCGCGTTGCGGAATGAGAAATTGAAATCCGCGAAAAAATAAACAGCACTCCCAACAGGCTATAATTTCGATCAATCTTGCGGGGTAGTCGCGCTTCGCCGCCACCTTGCAGCGATCCTTTAGAAGATTTTCTTGTTCTTTGGTAAGTTCCGCGTTGGGGACAGTGGAGAATTCTAATCCTGCGAGGACACCGATTTTATATTTAGGCTCATCGTGCTCTTGGGTGTCGCGACCTTCTTGCTCGTCGCTGCCCGTAAAGTTTTGGACCGCTGTCGCCAAGAGGACTCCTCAGTGCTTTCTAGCGGAAGCAAAGGCAGCGGCCAATCTAGCGCGCTTGCCGACTTTCCCGCTGCTGTGAAGATGCTCGCGTGTGAATTCAGAAGTGCTCTTGCCTGCGCGTTTTGCGGCCGCACTGAACTTTCCTTCGGTACCTTTGGATTTCATTTCTTTCTTGACGCCAGACATCCAGCGGTTAGAGGCCATGGGTCACCTTTCTGCTGGCATTCTCCAAACAGGTTGCTGCTTCAGCATCGAATCGCTTCACTGCTTCTGCGAGTCTTTCAAGGATATCGGTGCTGTCGATGATGCTCTTCCTTGGTCCTCCATGGCGATTTTTGCATTTAATCTCGAATCCCAAGAAGAGAGTTCCTTCAAGATTTTGGAGAAATGCAATCGAGGTAGACAGGTAGGTTCCCTCATCTTTCATGTCAGGGATCGGCATGACTGTAACTGAATCTCCAAAATCGTAGAGTTTCAGATGGGGCGGAATCGCTGCGGCAAAAGCACGCTCCTCGCGCTCCTCTTCGGCTACGATTGCCGCACATCTTTCGCAGAGAATATTCATGGTTCACTCCTTCACGAGATTCGCGAGAGAATTCTTGGGCATGTACCAGTCACTGCAATATTGGTCGGCTGGAGCTGGCAGGCGCGTCGAGCCGTTCCACTTGACGAAATATTTGTTGATGCAACTCTCTTCATCGCTCCCCAGGAATTTGCAGTTCTTGCACATTGATCCGCCCTTGGGCACGCGCATTCCGGCTCGATGGCCTGGCGGATAAGTCGCTTCAGCCATCGAGTACTTCTACTTGTCCAAGATTTTTGATCTTCGCTACTACTTCAGTGTCACGGCGCAATTCTATTTCATTTTCTGGCATCGTTGAATCCTGTACGATTGGAAACCCGCAAAGTTTATTCACTGGATGATATAGCGCAGAATCTCCTGCTAATGAAACGTGGACGACATTGGTAATTTTGATTTCCGTCATATTAACAATCGCCAATTCTTGCATCGGATGCAATCGCCAGTAGAAATCTCCGTAGGTGCGCAGTAGTTCCACGAGAGTCGTGGAGACAGTTTGGAGGGTGATGGTAGAGCCACCAGCATCGACGAGGATAGGTTTATCAGCCATTGGCGGATTTCGCGCTCCACGGCAAAGGGATTCCTGCGCGATAATTCAAGAGCCGCTCTTCGGCTTCGCGAAGCTTCTCATTCAATTCCTCGAAAGTGGCGAAGTGATTGATCACTACCGTGGTCACGAACCATCCGTTGCCCATGGCAATGACATCGCCTTCTTTGCTAGGCAATGGCCCGTCGTATGTTGGTCTTTCTGTGCCGCGAAGCACGGGGAAAACAGCAGTTTGCGTCAGGTATTCGCCTTTAGCGTTCACCATCGGGACTTCGTTCAGCCCGGTGCCGAAATCGAATAGCGTGAAGTCGTGGCGGTTTGAAGCGTAGTCGTAGAGCAACTGGCTTCTTCGCGCTTCTTCCATTGATTGCCTCATCGGCGTGCCTTTCTGAACTGCTCTGCCATGCGCGATTTCTTTTTTAGCGCTTTGCTGCCCTTGCGCATGTGGCCCATCCTGGGGTTGGCGTGGAGTTCACTGTGCATGTTTTCTTTTTGGACCGCAGACAAAGGAGAACCTGAGGAGAAAAGATACTTCACTTGTTGGCGAGTCCAAGGAATGGCTGGCTCCTAACCGAGTCCGGGGATGCCTTTGCCAGTCTCGGCCATCTCATCTTCTTCGCCCTGCTGATCTGGACTCTCGTTGTCGCGTTCTTCTTGTTCCTCGTCTTGCATGCCCATCGCTTTTTTGATGTGCGCGTGTACGGCATGGTGAGTCTTATGCCTGGAATGGTGGACGGCTTCTGGATTATCGCCTTCTCCATGATGACTCGAAATGTGATGCTCGCCGCTCGCCTGATCGTGAGTGTACTCGATCTTGTGTGCTGGACCGTGAGTATCGACGTGATCTTCGATGGAATGGGAACTTGGTGCGGGATGGCTCGGGCCTGCTGGCTTGCTCATCTCGGCGACTTTTGAACCGCCTTTGTTGGCGCTCAACTCGTCATGAAGGCGCGCTCGGCTCGCGCTGTGATGCATCGATCCGTCCTTCGCTGCCATTGTCATCTGATTCTCCCTTCGCAACGGGCTGTGTGTAGCGCGCTGCTACTGCTTTCTCTTGCTTCGCTATTTCCCTCGCGAGGATGCGTTGCCATGGCGTCCCTGTGTAGGTCTCTTGGCTCGGCGCTGGCGGCGCTGTCTTATCTGATTCGAGCTGCACAGACTGCAGAGCCGGGGTGAGGTAGAGGCGTATCCGCTGCGCTTCATCCCTCAATACATGGTTCTCTTCTATAACATGGGAGAGTGTTTCCGCGTGAGCCTTTTTTAAATCTGTGATTTGTTGAGCATGGTCGGCCTTCAGTTTCTCGAATTGCTCTTCGAGCCATTCTTCGTGGTGGCTACGGAACCAGAGTCTGGACATGGCAACTCCTTCACGTCTGGCAATTTTTCCAGTAGATCATCCCAAATCATGTGGTAACAAATTGCTGACAGAAGCCTGTTCTCTTGCTCTGTTGGCTCTCTTTTAAAAATGATAATTTCACAGAGCATGCGCACGTCATCATCAGAAAGTTTTACACACATTGGTTTAGAGGTATCGACAATCATTGTCCTAACCTGTGTTGCCAGCTCGGCACGATCTTCCCGCCGCCGTGCCCTTTGCGTGCGGCAGCCTGTTCCTCGTTCCATTCCCGATACATCGCTACATGTCTGGCCATGGGGTCTTTGATCCCAGCCAACTTCTCGCGGAGCAATTGTTCCTTAGGTTTGTCGGCTGCGTCAAGGAGAACGCCAGCGACTGCGTATCTCATCGAATCGCCGCAATCATCAATGAGACTTGCGCCCTTTGGTTTTATGACATCTTCCATATTTGTTTTGACGCCATCGCCGCGCACGAGCAATGGAATTGCTTCCACGCAATTTGGACATTCGCCCTGTAACAGAAACCATTCGTCCATTTCGAGCAGAGAATACATTTTCGTCCAGCCGGCCACGCGATCCGTATTTGATCGGGTAGGCCGCGGGAGTCCAGCCGCCGCAAGCAAATCCCCGATCTCATCAGCAACGGTGCGATTACTTACTGTACGATTGAAGCGCTCCCAAGAAAGATGGACGCTGTCAATTTCCCACGCATAGCCAGTTTGCGTTCCATGCTCATCAAAGACTGGAGGAATTGCGGCAATCAATGCCTTAGTCTGATCTTCAGGAGTTTTATCGTTTAGATCTGACTGTCCCCCAGCAAGAACAAGCTCCTTCCTAGTCACGTTCACGATGCGCGGTTTCTCGCCTTCGAATCTTGGTTTTAAGAGTGCTTTCGTCCAAAATGTGATGACGGACCAATGTCCGAACCCCCAATCCCAGCCAATCCAAGTGGGCTGCCACGGCTCAAAGATAAACGCTTCTTTCGGCATGATATGACGCGATGGCTCGAAATTCGCGAAATACTGGCCACTGACCGTCTCGATATTGCCCCAGCGGATTTTGTCGCGCAGTGGAGATTTTTCCAGCGAGGCAATGTACGCTTTGTCTTGGCCCAGGATGGGATTCTGATCGACTGTCGAGTGAATAAACTGGTAGTCGTTCGGATCGTACTTCTCCGGGTCCATGCCGTGCGTCGGCAAATGATCGACCCACAAGCGCTTGATCCAGCCCCAGCCGATGCCCATTGGGTTTGTTACGCCAGCCATGCATGGACGTGAGCCAGGTATCGTGCATCGATTGCGCCCTTCCATCGCGTCGTAGATCATGTAAGGGAATTCGCCAAGCTCCTCGAAGCCGATGAAAACAAACTCGGTCGAAAGATATTTGCCGACATCCTCAACGCGCTCGCATGCTGCGAAATAAAGTTTGCTCTGCTTTCCGTTCACTGGCGGGAAGTACACGATGTGATCTGACTTGTTGAAGGTGCCGCGCTCTTGCGAGCCGCGCTCGTAGAGAGACTTTGGAACATCCGCCAAAAATTTATCGATTACAGTTCTCTTTAAGTCGGGCACAGTTTTGCGCATCAGAATTGAATTGCTGCCGGGGTATTCCATGCAGTGAAAGATTGCTTCCATCAGCAGCGGCCGACTTTTTCCAGAACCGAACGAACCCACGTGCAAGCGGTGCTTTGCATTCATGCAATGGAAGATCTGCTGGTGACTCCACGGCTGATAGAAGTCTGTAATCTTGAGTACTTGATCGGGACGGTGCTGCTTGAGATTCACGGAAGAAGGCTACCACAAATAAAAGGGGGGCTGACTGCCCTCCCAGGCTCATCAGCCCCAACTGACCCTAGCTTTTCCGCAGTGCTTGAAGAGAGTCTACTTGCCTTTGCGGAACTCTTCAAGAAGTTCCAAGAAGCGACTATCGTCTTGATTCAGATCTCCTAACTCCAGCATTTTCTTCCTGAGCACTCGGCAAGTGTCAATGCGCACTTCAGCTGACCATCGCCTGTCGTGGAAAATCGAATCGTGGACCCGAAGGATATATAGCCATCTCTCCATGGCGGGCTAGCCTCTGAGACTCGCTGCCCTTATTCTGATTTTAGGTCTATACCCTAAGCGCGCAACAAGCAAGGGTACGTTGGTTCTCAGGGCTTACTCGCCACGTATCTCGGCTCTTGGGCCAACTGCGATGAAATTCACTGCGTTCGGAAGGAGAATAACCTGTTTGAACTCCAGTACAGGGAATTTCTTGTCGATGTATTCGATGGCGCGCTCAAGAATCCCTTCGATGTCCAACTCGCTGTAGCCATTCCCTGCCGGGGCCACGAACTGATGGCGCAAGGTCTTATCGCCCACGATCACCTTGACCGTCACGCGCTTCCAAAGTTTCTTTCCGTCTTTCGCTGGCTTCATTCGCACAATCCATACTTCGATTCACAGGACTGTGGCTCCTGCAAGATTGGGAAAACAGATTGCCTTCCCCCGCGCGATGTTTTGGCCCAAGCCACGACATCATCAACAAAATTGAGAACCATTCCTGGCACGCATGGAGCGAAGAATGTTTTACCAACGCTACGCTCCCAGTCGCGGACTTTGTCGATCATCTCTGGGAAGCGCAGCGCCCAATTTGTGATGTCATCCTTCCCGCTATTGATGCAGGGCGCACAGCCCACGCGATTGAATCCAAGGGTGTATAGCGGATTGATTGGTTGCCCAGAGCGCTTCACATAATCGAAGCATTCTTGCTTCGTCCAAGTCACGATTGGGTTGACAAGCCAGCAATCAAAGAAATCGTCCCATTCCCGAGGCTGACGAGAGGCACGAGCCGCTGACTCATCGTTTCTAATTCCGGAGACTCTTTCGTACTCGTCGGCAACGTTCTCGCCAATCCATCTTCGGATCGGGCGAAGCTTCAAAAACTCCGTACAGAACTGTGCGCGGCGAGACGGGAATCTATGCTTCCATTTGGCCAGTTCTTCGAATGTCAATTCCTCGTTGGCTCGTGGAATCAAAGATGCCACTTCATTCCGGCCAGGGCCGTACCATATGTCTGAAATACGGGGCGTCACAACTTCAATGTGGCAAACGGTTCTAGAAATTTCCGCGACATGCGCGACTGTTAAGGGGTGCTCGTTCCGTCCTGCCTGCGTGTTGACCGCCATCACATCGGCAGGATCATAGTTTTCAAGCGACCACAGAAGCGCGGCCTGCGAATCAATTCCACCGCTATAGCCAACGATATATTTCATGGACGTGGCCGATGCACTTTGCAGCCCCAACTTCTGAAGAATGGATTGCGCTCGACTTTATCGCAGCGCCGGCAAGTCCAGAAACAGTCTGCGCATCCGCAGTCTAATCGGATAACGCTGCTGTCCCACTTGTGCCCCAACTTCCGGCAGAAGAATGCCTGGACGCGCGAAAATAAAATTTCTCTCCAATTGCTCGTCATTGGTTGCCAAACGGCGGTTTGCGCCACTCGCTTCTGTCGGCATATAGCTTGCGCGCTTCAAACTCAATCGTCTCGCGCGACGGGAACCAGCGCAAGAAATCTTGGCGCATCTCGATGGAGTCCATAATGAATTTGAGATTGCGGAAGTCGCAGCCAGCTCGAAGCACTTCGGTTTCCCGATTACGGAGAATGAATTCAAAACGGCATGGCTGGAACTCGCGCCGCAATTGTTCGATCCCTTGACTCCTCATGGCGATCCGAGAGGGATCACTTGATTGGCGTCGGCATCCTCATCGTTGCGCTCGATCCGCGGCCGCAAGAGCCCTTCCTGCAAAATGGCATTGAGCTTTTCTGGCGTGAGTTTGCGGTCGTTCTCGTCGAATACTTTCTTGATCTGCTCGCTGGTCCAGATAATGTCCGGGCTGTAGCAGACGATCACCAAACTGTCAGGGCTGACGAGCGGCCGTCCTTCTTGCACGCACTCAAGATTCGTGGGCTCAAGGATGAGCACATGCTTATGATCGACGGTCGTAAAATAAATGATTAGAGCACCGCCTCGAAGATTTCAGATTTGAAGCGTTATTTCTTTTGTGGCACGACTGGCCTCGGTCTTATCTTGTTTCTGATTCTTTTTTCTCCTCTTTGGTTCCTCGGCGAGCTCCACGGATTTGATCCAATCGATGAGTTCATCAAGAGTCCAAGATTCCCAATAACCTTTCATCACGTGATCATCAAATATGTGCGCTATCGCTTGAGTGTAGGAAAAATATGAACCGCCGCAAGAGCAAGGACGCTCGCAGGACTTCTTTAGCCAGGGCCATTGTTTTTCGGGCTCTTCGATGAAACTAGGCTTTTCAATCTTCACGCCGATGGCTGTGAGCGCCATGCCCAGAGCGCATCCAGATCCTTCACCATCCGTCAAGAACATCGCTTTAGGCTTCAGCAGCACCCGGCCCAGGGCCATTGCTTCACTGAGTTTCATCGTCATCCCTTCCTTTCCTGCGTTTCGCAAATAGAAACTCTTTCAGCGCGACGATCACCAAGACCGAGAAAGCAATGGCGCCAAACATGACCAACGTGTCCAGGAACATTCACGTCCTCAAGAGTTTCTTGAAACAGACTTCGTGAAATGCCGCTTGCAAGGTCTTCTTGCCTTTGCCCTTGAAGAGAATAATGGGCACTTCATCGCGGCACAAGTCGCAATCCATACAATCTTCGTCGTGTCTCTCCCAGCGCGGATCGTCTTCCGCTACGCCAATCGGTTGGGCGCAAAGAGCGCACACACAATCTGGGTCCAGACATCCCGACTGGCCGCAGGACTTCTTCGACCAGCGAATCTCGTGCGCACGTTCGTTTAATTTAAATTCGTGGTTGGGATCGGCTACCATGCCCATTTGGCAGCACCTCAATCATGGGATTTCTTTACGCTTTTTCTTTTGCTGGCACAGAGTCCGCAGGAACAATTTGCAGCGTGTGCGAGAACACTTGATGGAGTAGCGGGAGTGACGGTTCCGCCCGCTGAATTGACGAAGGCAATGGAAACCTTATGTGTTCCTCCGGTGGCCACACGGGCACGCCGTTCACGAGGAGCAGCTCCTCCAGTCCTTCCGGCGTCATGCGCTGCACTCGGCTCATCCTTGCGAGTCCACTTTGAAAGCGCTTCGTTGCACTGCGTGCGAATCCATTCCGAGAGCGAGAGCTTCTCGCGCTTCGCTGCGCTCATCCATATCGTATGAACGCTTTCGTCAAGCTTCAATAGTACGGTCTTCATTCTGGAGAGTATATACCATGCTAGGCGTTGGTCAAGAGGATATACGGTTCAAAGGGTATATATCCTTCATTGCTCTGGCCTCGGATCTGGCTTCGCGCCATTGTCGCTCGTAGTTTTTTGCTTCGTGGGCTTCGCACCATTTGTGGGTGTCACGTTGATTGCGCTGCGATCTGGTCGGGCCACATCTAAAATTACTACTTCCACGCCCACTTGCGCTGCGAGCTGTGGATCTTGCGGCGGGAAAGCGCCCTGCAGATCAAAAGCCATGCGCGCCGCGTAATATCTCGTGGTGTTATCCGCGAGTTCTATCTTGTCCGTGATCTTCCCTTCGTGCGCGAAAACCTTGGTCTGATTCGCTGTGAGAAGAGGAGTTAAATACCTTTCAATGAGCAAGGGTATTGTGAGCCCTAAGCGATCCATCACATCTGGGGCTTTTTCTCGGATGGCCGCGAGCGCTTGATTCGCAGACTGCGTGGGATTCTTTGGAGAGTAGCCGGCTTCAACAGCTGCTTGCCCTTTGGTGATGTTGCCCTTGGCTTTGAGGAAGGCCTGCACTAGGCGCATCTCTCGATGAGTGAGATGCTTCCTTGGCTTTCGCTTCTTCCCCGATTTCTTTTTACCCATGAAACTCCCCGAAAGGAGAGTCTATCTTAACTAGCTTTGTCTCTGCGCACGAAACAGGTTCCTTCTGATGTATCCAGCATCGCTAGCGAGATGGCTCAATCCCCAGCCGCAAGCCAACGAGCATGGTCTCGATCTTTTTCTCACACTCCGGGCACGCATCGCGGCGCAGCATTACCTCGCTCACGTTGACCGATATTTTAACTTCGAACCTGTCTGCGCGCTTGTCGATCTCGCGCTGGCAGAAGTCGCAGAAGAGTTTCTCGCTCACGGTTTGCTCTCCGCAGCTTCCCCAAGATAAATAACAAGGATTTCTCTTTGCGTCTCCGTCTCGAAATGCATCTTCAGCAATGCCGATGACAACGCAGAGCATCTGCCGAAATTCTTGCATCTCTTCGAGAGTAAAATCTTCGATTAATCCAGTCATCACTCCAAAGTTTAGATGACCGCTACGGTGGCCTTTGTGAATCTCAAGGTAGATCGGCATTCCGTGTTCGTTCTTCATTTTGCAGCCTCGGGCTTGCTGGCGGCTGGGGCGGCGCGCTCAACGAGCGTTGTTCTGGCATCTGTCTTTCCGCTAAGCAGTTCCCTGGCTTTGAAGACTCGCTGCGCCGTGTCTACGTCGTCACCGAAAAGCACCATCACATCTTCTCGGTTGTTCCAGAGCACATCGTCGGGAATTAGGTTGATGCGAAAACTTTCCAGTTCCACATCTTCGCCGTTCAGCAGCTTGCGAATGATAGGCAAACCGACGATAACTGTGCGCCATTTATCGTTGCCATGTGGATGCCGCTCTTGTATCCGTTTCCACATCTCGCTCGTTTCGCTCATTTTTTCTCCTCCGCTCCCGAGGCGAGGGACCGGATGGCTCTGTCAGCATACTCAACTAACTCGGCTCCTCCAGTTTCTAGTTCTGCAAGAATATAGATGCGTTTCTGCTGGATGAAATTAAGCAACGGAAGCACCTCGCGTCGCACCTTTTGATCGTGGGCGGCGAGCAGCCTATTAAGTTCGGCGGCAGCAATCCGATGATCGTAAAGATGGTCGTGCTCTGGATCGGTGTTGTTGATGCTCTTGGCGAACACTTCGCTCATCATTTGAGGCGTCACAGGTTCCGCACTTCTTTGATCGTGGGCGGCGAGCGGCAGCCTATAAAGCGGCACTACCATGAAACGAGCCGATGTATCCTGTTTCAAATCATCATTCAAAAGGTTCACTTCATCCTGCGCAGACTCGGCATCTCCAAATACGCACTGTTCGCCGTCGTGCCACGAGCCGTCTGGTTCTGCGATAGCGAACAGCCAAGGTTCCGCCGTGTCCAGCGCCCCACTTGTGGCTTGGGGCTGGTCGGCAGACTCAGGTTCAATGCGCGGATTACGAAGTGAAGGCGGGGGTGTTGCATGTCGAATCCGAGCCTGCTCGGGTGGGGCGATGGCTAGGAATGTGGCTTTCAGTTCGGCAGCACAGCGTTCCATAGCACACCTGAAATAGAAATTATCCGTTGCAGGAGTTCCTTCACCATGCTCGGCGATTTTTTCCCATCGCTCCACTAATTGATCAGCCTGCTCGGGCGGGGCGGTGGCTAGGAGTGCTAGTCGATTCGTGATGCGACAACGTAGACAATCCGCCATTTTCTGCTGGGCGGTACAATCACCGTGAGGGAGTAGATCAACAAGTTCTTGTACCTCCTGTATTCCGTCCGCACTCACTCCCGCTTGTCCCTGGCGGGCTGGCCGTAACTGCGGACCACCAGGCTCCTCAATCGGATGCTGCTTACCTGCTTGTGGATGAGCTTTCACTTTCCGTCCCCTTCCCCTTCTTGCTGCCTGCTAGCGGCCTTCTGCTGTAATTTGCTCTTTAATTCTTAGCTGCCTCCATGCGGCACGCGCTCGCTCGATTTTCGCCCAGGATAGCGAGCGCTGAATTTCAATCAACTCTTCTGCTTCCGGCACGTGCAAAATAAAATCTTTACCGAACAGAGAGATTTCCATGCACTTGAGGCATAGCGAAATATCACCGGCTTTTGGCTTCTTGCTTTCTATTCCATCCGTACGATCCACCGCGTAGCCGCAAAAAGGACAATTCTGTTTTGGAATCTTCACTTCTCGCTCCTGGCGGCGCTCCCGCCTGCTGCTTGCTGCTTCACGGCTAAATCCCATTTCTCGCACATCGCGTAATGCCCCGCCGTTGCCGCCCCTGCTTCGTTGTATCCGGCAAAGTCCAGTTCGTCTGGAATGATGGTCGGCAAGCCGCAATTGCAATCTTCCGCTGTGCAGGTTTCCCCGTTGACCTTGAACACCATCGTTTCGTACTTGCGGTCACAGCCGATTTCTTCATAGCCGAAACGTTTCATATATGCTGCGTCGAATGTGTCGCCCCTGAGATGCCGATTCTGTTTCAGCCAGGCCACATCATGTACTTCCGCGTGAATCTCCCGCACTGCGCGCTCGGGCCAGTATTCTCCGACAGTTGAAACGAGATGCTCTCCGATCAAAGTGCAAAGATGGAATCGGCAAGCGTAGCCGACGATCAAGTGCCCTGCATGCCCAAACCATTTCCAGTCAGTCACGGTCCCCCACCACCTTTCGCCTGCCCTGCCCGCTAGTCACAAGGATGCTCGCAAACCAAGGTCCGCAACTCCGCTCTCGGCGCAAGTCCGACGCAACTGCCAAATCTGTCGAAGCGACCTGCTGATAACCTGAGCTTCTGAGTGCTTGGTTTCTAGTGTGTTGGCTCTTCTTCGAGCAGCGAGCACCCATGTCACGATCCCCCCTTCGCCTGCCTCATGGCCTCCCCACGCGGCACTTTCTTCCACTCGATCAAGCAGCGCGTGCAGACGTAAATCTTCTCCGGCTTGAGATACTGCACGATAGGATATTTATGGCCGCGAGGGCAGGTCATATTCGCCGTCCCCCCTTCACCAGCAACAAAAGTCCGAACAAACTGGCCATGCCGCAAATCAAAAGCGGACCGGTGTCCTTCAGGGGTGCAGCCACCAACGCAGCGCCCAAGATCAGCACGATGCCGACTATCTGTTTAGGAGTTGGCCCCATCAGCTTTCTCTTTTCCATCCCCTAGCCAACAAAGAACGTCGAATCGATCTCCCAGAGAAGATGCGAGGCTTGCCATCTGACATCAAACGGCCAGCCACGATTATTCCAAATGTGGTTATGCGCGCGGAGCAGCAAATACCACGGGCCATTGTCGGCGAGAGACTGCTCGATGCCGTAGATGTGTGGGTGATCGTCGCCACGCGAAATTTCAACGTTCTTGAATTTCTGAATCCTTGGACGCGTGTCTTTCCACATTCGCTTCCCCCGGTCAGCTTTTGCGCTTGAGCCAATATTTTAAATCGTTCCAAGTCCGTGTGCTCCACTGAAGCGCATCAGGGAGATTCCCACTGGACCAGATCAAAAAGAAAGCGCATAACAAAAGCCATAGAACTCCGAGTATCAAGAGGGTTTCTGCGGGCGGCGCGCCTTCCTCAACAAAGTTTCTCTAACAAAGTCAGACATCGATTTATCCGCTCTTTTAGCAGCTTTTTTGATGTCTTCCAATTCGTGATCGAACAAGCGAATGGTAAGCGTAGCAGTTTGCGTGTTGGGCATTCGGAGCGCCATGCCCAGGGATAGTACCTCATTGTGCCGTATGGTGCAATACATGCATGTTAGTACCTGTGGGAAAGTAGCGCTTGACAAGTTGCAGTACAACCGCGTAATGTAAGTATATCAAATCAAGCAGGCGAAAGGGGCCACATGAATAACGAATTGTTGAAAGAGATTCAAGCACAGCAAGAAATTCAAATGAGTAATCCTCCTTCTTCTATCGCTTGGCAGACAGCCAGCAAAGAGATTCATCGCCTTGCTGAATCACTTACTGGCAAAAAACTAAAAGACGCTTGCGGAAGATCATAAACGT
>Ga0209131_1000423_pt1 | contig 30691 bp, 30 predicted proteins | sample GraSoi_2013_40cm_FD_185826 | JGI IMG/M metagenome (GOLD analysis project Ga0209131, IMG submission 185826) | Grasslands soil microbial communities from the Angelo Coastal Reserve, California, USA - Sample 9_17_2013_40cm (SPAdes) (version 2) | ecosystem: Environmental > Terrestrial > Soil >...
GCGACATCGATTGGCATGGACCGGCGGCATTCACCATTTTACAAGGCGAAGATATGGGCATGCCGTCTCGTTTACTGGTGAAATATACTCCGGCAATTGGGGAGAGTGTTGCTGTGAGTGGTGAAGTACGATACATCCGCAATTAGAAAAAGAAAAGCCGCTTGATCAAGCGGCTTTTTTAGACTTAATGCTTATAATGCTTCCTATCCTGAAACTCTTTAAGTATTTGATGTTGGAGGCTATGAAATGGCTGATCATTTCGATATTCTGATCAAACGCGCGCAACTACGCGGCAAGCCGGGACAAATGCAAGAGATCGGCATCGCAAGCGGTCGCATTACTGCCATGGATGAACACGTCAAAGGAGACGCGGAACTGACCATCGATGCGCAAGGAAATCTTGTAACTGAGTCCTTTGTTAATCCACATCTGCATCTGTGCAAAGTCTATACACGGCAGATGATGGATGAAGAGGCGTTGACAGGGTATCATACCGCTGGGATGGGGAAAGCAATGACAACAATAGAATTGGCTGCCCGGGTAAAAGAAAAATATGACGAGACATGGATCATCAAGAATGTGCGGCGCGCACTCGCACAAGCAGCAATCCATGGCAACACATATATCCGAGCGTTCGCGGACGTAGATCCGAAAGCCAAACTTGAGGGTATAAAGGCATTGATCCGCGCCCGGGAGGAGTTTAAAGGTATCGTGGAGGTGCAAGTCTGTGCATTCGCGCAGGATGGCCTGGTGCGCGAACCGGGTGCAAGTCAGTTGATGCGCGAAGCCATGAAACTGGGTGCAGATATAGCAGGTGGCATTCCATGGATCGAATACACAGAGGCCGATATCCATGCGCACGTCAAGGAAATTTTTGATTTTGCACAGGAGTTCAATAAAGATGTATCCATGCTCGTTGATGATGCCGGCGATGCAGGCTTACGATCACTTGAGACCATGGCAGTTGAAACAATACGACGCGGCTGGCAGGGACGCGCGCTTGCGCATCATGCACGCGCGATGGCCTTGTATCCGCAGCCCTATTTTCAGAAGATTGCTGCCTTGCTTAAACAGGCGAAGATGACGGTGGTCAGCGATCCGCATACAGGTCCGCTTCATGCGCGCGTGAAGGAATTGCTCGAGGAAGGCGTGAATGTTTGTTTGGGGCAAGATGACATCTCGGATGGCTATTATCCCTTTGGAAGAAATAACATGCTGGAAGTGGCATTCCTCGCCGCGCATCTGCTGTGGATGACGACCAACCGCGAGATCGAAACCCTCTACGATATGGTGACAGTAAATGCAGCGCGTGCCATGAACATCGACGATCATTCGTTGAAAGTCGGCTCTCAGGCAAAGCTGGTCGTGCTGCAAGCGCCCAATGTTCTGGATGCCCTGCGCGAACACGCCGCGCCGCTTCATGTGATCAGCAGCGGAAAGTTAATTAACCGCACTAAAATGGAAGCAATCATCCGGACTGGAGAATTGAAATCATGATCCGAATCGGTATTCTCGGTGCGGCAAAGATCGTGCCAATGGCCCTCGTCCACCCTGCACGAAGTGTACCTGAAGTACAACTTACATCTATTGCAGCAAGAGACTCAAAGCGGGCAGAAAGATTTGCCCGCATGTTTCGCATCCCACGTGTACATTCAACATATCAAGATCTCCTGAATGACCCTGAGATCGATGCAATCTACAATCCGCTTCCCAACGGTTTACACGCAGAATGGACGATCAAGGCTTTGCGCGCAGGGAAACATGTATTATGTGAAAAGCCTTTTGCATCCAATGCAAAAGAGGCCATGGAAATGGCAAGCGCTGCCAAAGAAACAGGGAAAGTATTGAGTGAGGCCTTTGCTTATCGGACTCATCCGCTAACAACCAGGATGAAGCAGGTGGTCGAAAACGAACTTGGCAGAATTCAATCCATCGAAGCTCGCTTTCGTTTTCTTCTGATAAATTTTTCAAATGTGCGGTATCGTTATGATCTCGCTGGTGGCGCGTTGATGGATGCAGGCTGTTATCCTGTCAGTTTGGTCCGTTATTTGATGGGTGCTGAACCAAAAGTGGTAAGTGCAAAAGCAAAACTCATTAAGCCACAGGTCGACTCGCGCATGGAATCTCAACTACGTTTTCCAAATGGAACTGAGGCACATGTGATCTGTGACATGCTTTCGCCAAGGCTGTTTGATTCATTCCTGAAAGTGCAGGGAGATGCGGGCGAAATGACTGTCATCAGCCCTTTTCAGCCACATTTGTTTCATCTCCTCACGGTCCGCAATGCAAAAGGCGTCAAGCGCGGACAGATCCAAGGCGAGAACGCATATGTCTCCCAATTGCGCACTTTTGCAAATGCGATTCATTCCGGTACTCCCTTCAATACAAACCCTGAAGATGCGGTCAACAACATGTGGGTGATCGATTCGATTTACGAAAAGGCCGGGTTGGCAATAAGAGGGATGTGATGAAAAACTTTATGGTGATTGATGGCGCTGTCAACAGCACATTCGATGTTTTTTGCGTTGATGAAGAAATATTCGAGATTGTCTTTCCTAATGAAACGGATGTAGCTTTTTGGATGAAGTTTCTGATAGAGTCAAAAAGCTTGAATTAGATGATGTCAATTTTTTCAATAGCTTGTATTCCACCAAAATAGACAAGAAGACCTTGAATGGTCTACACGGAATATTACATTCAACTGGTAGTCATGCTAATAAAAAGCATTATCCAACCAGAAAAGAATCTGAAACAGAATAATCTAATAGGAGCATGATCATGAACAAATATGATGAGTTCGTCCAGAAAGAACTTGCCGGAAAACTTACATCCGCTGAAGTCATTGAGGTGACAGGCTTCCTCTATACCAAATCGCTTGCCTTGGCTGCCGTCACACATGGATTAAGCCTGGAAGGCGATGGTTATTTTTTTGCGGCGCTCACACGCAAACGCATGTTCCTGATCGCAACAGAGATGGGAGCAGCTTCGCTAAAAATGCTCAACAAAAGCCTCGGGGAATTTCCTTATACAGACATTCAATCCATCAAGCCGGGTGGCTTCCTCAACCAAAAGACTCTTACGATCACGTTGAACGATGGGAAAGAGCTGGTCTTTCGTTTGAATACTCTGGCAACTGGATATGCCTCAGGGCAGAAAAAATTCATTGACTCGTTGATGGAATTTCACAAGGCAGTGAAGGGGTAAGGATATTAAACGAAATGGCATTCCAACTAGTCTACTACTCCCAACAGGATCCAAAGTGGAAGAACGATATCCTCGGTTTCGGCGACCCAAGCGACACGATCGGTTATGTGGGTTGCGCGCTTACCAGTACGGCCATGCTGCTCAGCGGGCATGGCTTCAGTCAAACGCCCAAGACTCTCAATGAAAAATTAAAGAGCGTGGGCGGTTTTGCAAGCGCGGGGATCCGTTGGGGTTCGGTCAGTCAGATCCACCCCCAGGTTACCGTAAAAAGCAATATCTCATGCATTGCTACAGACGCGCCGCTTGGGCTGATCGACGCGTCTATAGCGGCAGGTCAGCCGGTGATCGTGATGGTCGATAGCACACCTGCCGCGGGCCTGCTTACACATTGGGTCGTGCTGTATGCAAAAGACGGCAGCGATTATCTTATGCTCGATCCGTGGCCGTATCAAACAGATGTAACGAGGAAGACTTTCCTGATGCCGCGTTATAGTCAGGGCAATCCTCTCAGGCGTTCCATCATGCATGTGATCATTTATGAAGCATTCAACGCCAGCGCAGGGATCGCTTCGCCGGGAGGTTCATCCACTTCGACAAGCACGCCGTCGCAGACTCCGCCCGCAGCTGCCACTCCAACAACAGGCGGACCATACGCCCGCGTCAAAACGGATGTAACGTGGGGTTTGAACATTCGTTCCACGATCGATACATCCACTGCCGCGAACATTGTTGCTTCGATCCCGGCGGGTTCTTTATTGACAGTGACCGAACCGAATGGCATGTCAAAGATCGGCGCAGTGAATCAATGGGTACGTGTACGTGATGATAAAGGTCACGAAGGATTCGCCGCGGCATGGTATCTGGAGAAGGCACCAGCAAGCGCTTCGACTCCATCCCTGCAATCAGTAACTCCTGGGCCCTCCCCAGCAACAGAAGCGGCTCCCATTTCGGGAACGACACCACCTACATCTCCGTCCACAACGATACCCGCGCCTGAACCACAAAAATTGATCGTAGTGGTGAAAAGCAGCGGGACGAAAGTATTTGCAACTGCATCTGCAAAGAGTGAGGTCTTATCAAAGGAAAAAGCAGGCGCAAAACTTGTAGTTGTTGAACCCATTGACAATGCTATTCCAAAGATCGGCATAGGCGGCAAATGGCTGACCGTGAAAGGCACGAACGGTAAACGCGGCTATATCGATGGTGGCTTGGTAAAGGAAGCGTAGTTAACCTACTGAGTTCAATGCCTGAACGAACACATCGGCCATCTTTTGAATGTTGATCTCATCGGATATGATGCGATATGATTCTTCCCCCATCCTTCTCAAACGCGCCCTATCAGACAACGCGTTTTTCATTGTGGCCAGGAGCGCCTCATAATTTTCCGGTGCAATCTGCCAGCCATTCTCATCGCGAACAAGATCATCCTGCGTGCCGTCTCCTTTTGCAACAATAACAGGCAGGCCATAGCTCATAGCCTCTTGTATAGCCAAGCCTCCAGTCCCGGGCAGGACAAATAGATCCGCCTGCGCGAAATAGGGCTTTAACTCGGATCCATATTTTGACCCAATAAATTCTGCTGAGGGATAGATCTCTTTCGCAAGCGTCCCTAACAAGGCGCGTTCCGGTCCATCACCAACAATAATGAGTCTGGGCTTTGATTCTATTTCAGCACAGGCGCGCAAAAGATAATCTACTCGCTTGCGCGCTTGTAGTCTTCCCACAAATAGAATGGTCGGATGCTGCATTACGCGCAGGCTATCAAACTTTTTTTCTGGCGCGGGCGAAACGGAATTATGAGCTACATATATTTTCTCGCGAGGGAAACCGAGCGCAGCATATTCTTCCGCCCCGCGTTGACTGTAGGAGATCAGTGTGTCAAATTGATTAATGAAAGAAAATCTTCTTTGTTTTCTAAATCCCGTTACAAATGATGCACCCAATCCCCAACCAATTACTTTTCGTCCCTGCGCGTGCATCCACCTTACAGCAGAAGGAGTCGCTAGATAACGAGGATTAGCTTCCACGATCAATGAGCCGGGATTCGATTCTTCGAGCCAGTGAATGAATCCGCGTTGATAACAAAGATAGAAGGGACCACCAAATAGATGAATATTTTGTGCTTGCGTGAATTTTGCAATTTGTGGTTTCCCGCTCTGGATCATTTCATTGGCACGCGGCGAACCAGCAAAGAGGCTCATCCCATCTTGGCATGATCCAGCCAGCAGATCAAAGAATGGAACACGATAATTTGGAAGTACGCGTTGTTGCAAGCCAAGGCGGCCAGGATATTTATTCATTGCAAAGGCTCACAACGGGAAAAGATGACTGCAACATCATCATGGTATTGCTCACACCATTGACTGGAATTCTGCGCAGCTTTGACAATTGCAGGTTGTGTACGGGCCAATATCAATAAGTTCACGCCTTTTTTCTCAAGAAAAGTATCCCAGCCCGATCCGGCAGATTGAACAAAAAGATATTGATCTGCCTGCTCACGGGTAAAGATGACCTGAATCCGCGTATCGATCCAAACCGGGCGCGAGGGTAGGGCATAAATCAAATAACTGCCAAACACAACGTCATTCCACATGGGACCGCGAAGCTCAGGGTGCTCGATCAGCCACGCAGCGGCCGCAAGCGGAGTTTGAGCGTCAATAGATGCAGGCGCCTGATCCCACCAATGTTCTCTCGATCCCGGTGAAAATACGAAAGACATTAATAACAGAATAATTCCTAGACTCAAATTGATGCCGGGGTTTTTGATCTCTTGGGGACGGTCAAACCATCGCAGAATGGATTCGGGTATCAGCAGCGCAGTTAGAATCGATATAACAAACAAATCCCAGATCACGTATCGTGTCCCGCTAAGTGCCAGCCATGAAAAAGATAAAAATAAAGCCCACTGAAACGTGAAAAGGCGTTGACGCGCAAACGCGGCAAGCGGTACCAACAGAATCAACCATGCAAAAAAGATATTCATTTGCCAACCCATATTCAGAGGTGGCAACCATTCCGGGCTGAGGTCGCGAATACCTGGTGAAGTAAATGTACCTATCACAGATTTCCAAAGGTCGATGCCGCGAGGGTTAATCAAGGTAACCGCCAATGAAACCAGAGATACGAAAAGAAGTTGTTTTCTGTCTCCCCTCCCCAAGATAAGCGCAAGCCCAACGATGATGAAAAATAGAATAAACGAACCGTGCAGGTTTGTCCATGCCAGGCTAAGAACTGGAAGCAGCCAAAGCAATGTAGACTTGTGATCCTGCCACTTCAACAGTACCCACAACAACACGAGAAATAATGGATAAGTAAACATCTGAGGTCGAACTCCCCAATTATTACTTCCCGACAAGCCAGCCAGCAATACGAGGACAGTCGCAAGCCGGGGACCGACTCCGCTTTGGCGCATTATTATCCAAAGCATACTGTAGGTCAGGCCAATCAATGTAGCCAATAAAAAGACCGTAAATGAAATTCCACCTACTTTATATGCAAGCCAGAGACTTATTGCGGCCAGCCAGGATTGATAAACAACGGGTTGGCCGGCTTGTATTGAACTATATGTATCCACAACAGGCACTGCGCCGGTTTGTAAAATATCTTTTCCCAAGCGCAAATACCACCAGTAATCATGAGGTTGTATGGGCAAAAGAAGCGCGATGATCAATAAAGGAAATAAAGCAATGCTTAACCAAAGAAAGTCATAAGAACGGGCGGCATTTTTCATAAATTGGCTAATCCACAAGGATTTTGAGATAGGAATCCACCATCTTATCCAGGCCAAACATGGCCTCGGCCCGTTCCCGCGCGGATCGTCGAAACCGCTCTTGATTCTTCAACACGTCTTCAGCTGCATCCGCCAATGCGGGAATATTTGGCGTTTCCAATTTCCATGGATTCGCTCCATAGGGTGCAACGCGGCCTGCATCGCCTGTCACTAATTCTTTGAGCGAGCCGCTGTCAAATCCAACTACAGGCAATCCACATGCAAGTGCTTCGATTACTGAATTTGGGCACGGCGGGTTGACCTCCGCCGAATATAAAAGATGAGACGAACGCGCCAGCTGTGGTATCTGCTCACGAGGAACGACGCCGAGAAATTTCAGTGCCACGCGGCTCTCTTTATTGATTTTTTTCTGTGTCACCTGATCCACGCGGCCTGCAACAACTACTTCCGTTGGATATTTCTCAGAAAGTTTTTCAGCTAATGAAACTGCGTGGAACAAGCCGGCGTTCAAGCCGCCAGCAAGACTCCCTTCCAACAAGAGCAAACGATGTCGGTCTGTTGGCCTTTCATGAGGTCCGTTAGGCGTATAGATTTGCAAATCCACTCCATTGAGAATCACGAAGGCGGGGCTGTGAGCGGCACCATACCATTCCTCCCACCAAGTACGAATAAACTGGCTTTGATAGATGACGCGCTTTGCAAAGCGCGACCGAATAAGAGAAAGCATGGCATTGCCATATTCTGCGCGCAGATGATAACGCAACCCTGTCCAGCGAACGCGCTGCACCCAGTTGATCCCGTCCAGCCGTTGGACAATCCGTATCCCACGTTTACGCGCCTGATATAGTTTGAACAAGTTGCGCGTCCCTGCGATTACCAGAACAGCATCCGCCTTGGAGGAAAGATCGTGGGATACATTTACACCGCGTGCTTGGAGCCCCTTCTCGAACTTTAAACGAAAGGAAGCCATGCCTCCATTGCCTTCAACGCGAGGGACAATGCAAATTTGAGTCATGGAAGGATTATAACTTGTCGATCACATTCGGATTTCCGAAGTCTCCTCTAATTATGGTATCCTTAATTCAACTTTTTTACGGAGCAACTGTTCATGTATATAGCGATTGAAGGAGTGATCGGCGTCGGCAAGACCACTCTCGCCCGCCTTTTGCAAAACACATTTGAGGCCGAGGTTTTGCTCGAGATCTTTGAAGAGAATCCGTTCCTCTCCGATTTCTATGCGGACCGGGCACGTTACGCCTTTCAAACACAAATTTTCTTCCTGCTCAGTCGCTATCGCCAGCAGAATAACAACGTTCCACCAATTTTGGCAGCCGGTAAAAACCTGATCGCTGACTATACCTTCTCAAAAGATGCGCTCTTTGCCGGTATCAATTTAAAAGGCGATGAGCTTGACATGTATCATAAAGTTCACGAGGCACTTGGCGAAAAGATCCCCAAGCCGAACGTGATCGTATACTTGCAAGCCAGCACAGATATGCTTATGCAGCGTATTGCCTTGCGCGATCGTTCCTATGAAAGAGAAATGGAACGCGATTATATAAACGAGCTCAACCTGGCTTATGAGGAATTCTTTTCAAAACCATACGACCACACACCCATCCTGAAAATAGATACCAACGACCTGAATATCATCCACAATACAGAACACATCAAACTGATCGAAAACCGCATCCGTGAGTCTCTGGGTCTGGCGCCGTTTCAACGCAGCCTGCCTCTGCCCGATGCGAAAAAAGGATAGTCATGCGCGTCACCCGTGAATCACTGCTCCGCATCGCCAAAGAGACCGCCCAAGAACGCGCCTACAACGACCACGACATCGTAGCCGCCTATCTGACAGGCTCGCTGCTTAATGCGGAACCGATGCTCGGTGGCACAACCGATATCGATATCATCTTTGTTCATAAGAGCAAACCCGCAAAGGCGCGCGAGTTAATCAAACTCACGCCGGACTTTCATATCGACGTCACACGACGCATAAAGGATGAGTTCAAATCGCCACGCGAGTTACGCGGCGATCCCTGGATGGGATATGAAATGTACGACCCGATTCTGCTGTACGAGCGCGAGAAGTTCTTCGACTTTGTACAAGCCAGTCTGCGTGCCGGCTTTGACTTTGAGCAACCGCCGTTGATGCTTCAGCGTTGTCGCAAATTGCTCTCGCATGCGCGTCAGTCCTGGATGGATCTATCCGATGCAAATGAAACCATCGGCCCGAAGGAAATCGGTAAATACATGGATTCCCTTTTCCATGCAATAAATACCATCGCAGAGTTAAGCGGACCCCCCATTTACGAGCGACGTCTTCTGCTGGAATTCCCGGCGCGTGCAGAGGCCGTACAAAAACCTGGCCTGGTCGCAGGTGCGCTCGGGTTGATCGGTGCCAATAATGTAGACGCAAATAAATTGAAAAGCTGGCTCTCAGACTGGAAGGCCGCCTTCCTGGCTGCAAGCGAAAAACGAGGAGCAGGTGAGCAGATCCACGCGGCACGCCTGAACTATTACGAGAAAGCCATTAAAGCCATGCTGGAAGGTGAAAATCCCTTAGCCGCGCTTTGGCCGCTTCTTCATACCTGGACATTAGCTGTGGAGAACTTACCTGAAGATCATCTAAAATTCTGGCAAGCGGCAGTAACTGCTCTGGGTTTGCGTGGAGCATCGTTCGAAGAGCGTGTACAAGGGCTGGATCAATATCTCGATGGGATTGAGATCCTGCTGGATGAGCTTACAGCCGCAAGCGGACTCGAGACAAACTGAGTACTTTCCTGTCTTAAAAGCCCACATTTGGGAGTATTTGTTCAGACAATATCTGACGGCATTTCTCCAAACTGTTGATAAGTCGCGATTAACTGTGGAAAACTGCCTCTGTCTGTGGACAATAAGCACGTTTGTTCGGATATTGGTCTGACAACTAATAAATATATACCCCCATATATGGGTGGTCATAAATAGAATCGCCAAAATATGGAATGGGGCTAAAAATGACCAGTTGAGGGGCATAAATTATCCAGAGTTATCCACACCGTAGCAGATGGCTGAGAAGAGAAGCAAGCCGTAGGTATGGGGGAAGCGAAGCAGTGTCATCCATCCATGGGGGTGAATCCGCTTTATCCACTCTCTCCACATCCCCTACTATTATTACGACTCCATATATACTTATATACTACTTGAATCCTTTAGGTTAATCTTGTACAATCTTAAATAGTCCACTTCTTTGCCAACTCTGGGAGGTTGCCATGGACATCATCAAAGTTTCAGCCAACTCCCGTACCTCTGCTGTTGCCGGGGCTATCGCAGGCGTGATCCGCGAATATAAACGAGCTGAAGTACAGGCCATTGGTGCTGGCGCCGTAAACCAGGCCGTCAAGGCCCTGGTGCTGGCCACAAGTTACCTCAAGAACGATGAGATCAATGTCGTCTGTGTCCCCGAGTTTGTGGATGTGGAAATCGAGGACAAGGTGCGCACCGCGATCAAACTGGTGGTTGAGCCGCGCTAGATCTGGGGAGTTCGGAGGTCTTCGAGACATCCGAACTCTGAACGTAAATAGACTGGTGGATGTAGGGTGACTTATAATCTTCATAGGGACTATTGTTTCTCGCGGCACTTGAAATCGAATCCGTCGAAGAAGCAGAACCCCAACTGATTCATTCTCATGCAAAACTGGAATAGATTTTCGCGTGTGCTCTTGTTGCTTGCCCTACTCATTGGCTTATGTGCGGGGATTTTTGTACCTCGCCTATCAGTTGTGCAAGCGGCGCCGCTTAGTTTAGTGAATCCTGGAGATGTTGTAATTAGTGAATTTCGCTTTCTAGGCCCTAGTGGAGGAAATGACGAATTCATAGAAATATACAACCCGAAAAACACTTCTATTGATATTAGCGGATTGAAAATTTGGGGGTCGGATAATACGGGCAGTACTTCTCTAGAATATCTATTCCCTGCTAGTACAGTTCTACTTTCTGGACAACACTATTTAATAACTAATAATGGCAGCAGTGGCTATAGTGGATCAGTAACAGGGGACGGTACGTATTCCACTGATATAGCGGATGATGGTGGAATTGCAATTACGCTTGCCGATGATACAACTATTATTGATGCTGTTGGGTTGAGTATTGGCTCTGCTTACCAAGAAGGTACTACTTTAGGTTCTTTGAGTGGAATATCAGATCAAAGCTATGAAAGAAAAGTTGGTGGTACCTCTGATAGCTGCACCGATACAGATGTAAATTCAAATGATTTTTCTGTTATTACTCCAAGTGAACCGCAAAATTCATCCAGCCCTTTACGCCTATGCGGTGTTCTCCTTCCTACGTTAACGCCAACTAATACACCTACATCTACCCCCACGCTAACGCCTACTCCAGCCTCACCTCTGGGAGTTCTTATCAATGAAGTTGCCTGGGCTGGGACATCATCCACTACAACAGCCGATGAGTGGATTGAACTGTATAATACCGGAGCAATACCAATAAACCTGAATGGTTGGAGCTTGAAGATCGATGACAGCAATTCTGAATATCTATTAACATCATTTAATGCAAGCGATGTAATTCCAGCCCACGACTACTTCCTGATTGCACGCGCTTTAGGTGTGTTCACCTATGCGGGTGTAGTGGATGTCGTAGTAGATAAAACTTTTAACGGGACGCTTCCGATTCCAGATACAGGAGTCGTTGTTCTGCGCCTGTATGATTCAACTCCCACATTGGTTGACACTGCCAATCTTGGTAAGAGTTCAGGTTGGTATGCCGGCAGCGCCTCTCCAAATTATGCCAGCATGGAGAGACGGGGAAATGTATTGGATGGTCCAAATGCATGGACGACATTTGGCGGTACGCCTTTTGCTCATGCCAGCAACGGCCTACTGGTAAAGGGAACGCCGAAGAGAAGTAATTGGGCGCTCACGATCACTGCAACTCCAACTAGATCTCCTACCCCAACGCGCACCCCCACTCGTCGACCAACCGCTTTACCTGTCGTACGCCCTGTGATCAATGAATTTCTGCCGCGGCCTGGGTTTGATTGGAATCAGGATGGCAAGGTGGATGTCTTCGATGAGTTCATTGAGATCAAGAATATTGGCGTTATCGATGTGAATTTGAAAGGCTGGAAACTGGACGATGAAGAGAATCTCGGCTCCGATCCATATACATTGCCGGATAAAGTCTTGAAACCCGGTGAGCGGATTGTCTTCTACGGGCTCGAGACGAACATCCTTTTAGGCGACGGTGGGGACACCGTGCGGCTGATCAACCCCAGTGGAAAAATTTACGACGCATATACGTACTCCATTGCGAAAGTGGAGGATAAATCGATCTGCCGCCTGCCCGATGGCAACGGTTCGTGGTATGAAGATTGCACTCCGACACCCAACCTCATGAACACACGTAACGGCGTTGTCCCTTCCATGCCGCAAGGCAGTAACTTTGAATCCCCGGTATGCGATTTGCCGGATACTCTACCTGCGGATTTCCTCTTTGCGGAATGTCGCGGTTACGGCGCAAATATCTGGCATTCATTTTATTGGGATAAAACCGGCTGGGAGGGAGATCAATACGTGCCGGAGAATATGAGTAAATGGGAATCTTTCGTGGAATAAAAAACTGAGCGCCAGACGGCGCTCAGTTTGCATTTAATCTTCTGCTGCTCTCGCCATTTCCTCGGCTTCGAAGACCACTTCTTCTTTTCCTGTCAGCTTCTCATCCACCTTTGCAACGATCAATCGCAAATGGCCCGGATGTGCCACATAATCGAGGTCATCCGCGGGGACGGCCAGCACGGGGCAAAGCGTAAAATTCTCGATCCATGATTCGTACAAGTCGTTGAGGTTCTGGAGATATTCAGGCGCGATCTTGCGCTCGTAATCGCGTCCGCGCGAGTCAATGCGGTGAACAAGTGTGGGTATGGATGCGCGCAGGTAAATCACAAGGTCGGGCGGCGGCAGGAATTGAACAGCAGTCTCGTAGAGTTCACGGTAAGTCCAATAATCGCGCTCCTGGATATTTCCCTGTTGAAACAAATTGCGTGCAAAGATCTCCGCATCCTCATAGACACTTCGATCCTGGATCACGGAATTGGGATGTTGCGCAAGATTAAAGTGGGAACGTAAGCGATGGGCTAGAAAGAAAATTTGTGAGTGGAAGGCCCATGCAGACATATTCTGATAAAAGTCCGCAAGATATGGATTCTCTGTCACCGGCTCATAAAATGGATCCCAGCCCATCTGGTCACACAGCATTTTAACGAGCGTGGATTTTCCTACACCGATGTTGCCTGCGATCGCTACAAATTTTTTCATGGGACCCTCACAAAGGTGGGATGATCTTGTTTGCTTATCAATATATTACCACTGAGTCCATAGGGAATGCGGACTTTTAAGATTCTCTTTCACCGATCGAATGCTTAAATAAAAAGAGGCGGACATTGCGTCCGCCTCTGAAGGATCAATTGGTGGGAATTTCTCCGGCTAGTTCCTTATCAATAAGCTGTTGGAAATTCGAAAGTGGTTGCGCGCCGACGATGGCGAGTCCGTTGACAAAGAAGGTCGGGGTGGATTGAACGCCGATACTGAGCGAGTAATCCATATCGGCTTTGATCGCCGCATCATGATCTCCGCTGGTGAGGCATGCATTGAATTTATCCATGTCCAGACTGAGATCGGTCGCATATTGCTTATAGACATCGTCGCCGAGCGATTCGCTGCTGAACAACTTGTCGTGAAACGGCCAGAAAGCATTTTGATCGTTTGCACATTGCGCCGCGATGGCCGCGCCCATCGCGTTCGGATGGATCGAGGTAAGCGGCAGGTTGCGATAGACAAAGCGGATCTCGTTTGGATACGCATCCAATAAGGGCTGATATGTATTCTGCTGGAACTGCCGGCAGAATGGACACTGGAAATCACTGAATTCAACGATGGTGATCTTCGCGTCCGCAGGGCCAAGGCTTGGGAATCCATCCGTGGGAATATCATAACGGACGTATTGCGGCTGGGCCGTAGGCGCGGCTGCCACCTGACCCGGAGGCTGTGCTTGTTGTGCGGCGGGTGCAGCTGCAGCGGGCACCGCGGCAATTGAAGCGTTGCGTCCCCAGGCAACATAGCCGACAAGTATGCCGACGGCAAAAGCCAGTACAACTAATACAGAGTAAAAGTGACTGGCTTTGAAGGTGATGTATTCCTGAGAGTTCGGAATTACATCCTGGTCTTCAAGTTCAATAATAGAGTTGGATTTTTTAGTTTTTGTAGCCATGCTTGGGATTATAGCCTTTCCGTGAAATTTGTGGGCAGTACAAAAGTAAGAAAAAAATCTTCTTACAATGAATCTTCCAGCTCGGCCTGCTCGGGTGGTTGAACTTTTTTATTACGCAGGAACAGGTTTCGGAATGAGAAAGAGGCGAGCGCCTTTTTTATTGGAGGAATGCGCAGGATCAGGAAGACAGCAACGACCAAGCCATAGATAAGCGGTTCCAGCACTTCGCCCTGTAATTTAAGGATGTCTCCCTTTTTACTCCATATGTAATGAAGCACGGCCAATGGCGCGATAACATAGACGAGCTGGTGCAGACGCTTCCAGTTTTTGCCGAGGCGCACTTTCCAAATGTCGAATGAGGTGATCGCCAATGGGATCAATAAAAGCAGCGCAAGCAAGCCGACAAGAATACGCGGCTTTTGAATGATGTTCTGAACGATCATGTCCCATGCAAAACCGTAATCAAGATCAATATAAATGATCAAATGGATGATGACATAAAAAAAACCATAGAGCCCGAGGGTCCGGTTGCGTTTGCGAGGCTCGTTCCATTTAAAAATGATGCTGATGGGGGTGCATAACAACGATAGTACAAGTAATGCGATGGCGTGGTGACCGGTACGTCGTTCCAGGTCTTGAATCGGATTGGCGGAGAGACGACCCGTGACAAAATCAAAAATTAAAAATGCCAGGCCAGACCAGGCATACAGGTGTATCGCAATTTGCAGAGGTGTGTAGCGAAATTTCTTCATGAAGGTCTAGTTTACCCTTTTTCAAGCTTGTCTCCCTAAAGAGCAAACTGTTTAATAGCTCAGGCGCAAATCCATGCCTGCGTAGAGCCTCGCGACCTGGTCGCCATATCCGTTGAACAATAGGGTTGGCCGGCGGCTGAATTCTCCAATGCGCCGCTCCGTGGATTGCAGCCAACGCGGGTGTGGAACATCCGGGTTTACGTTCGCATAAAAACCATACTCGTGCGGCGAGGCCGTCAGCCAAAAGGTATTGGGTCTCTCGCTGGTCAGTTCGATCTTGACAATGGCCTTGATGGATTTGAATCCATATTTCCACGGAACTACGAGTCGGATGGGCGCGCCGTTCTGCGTCAGGAGGGTTTCGCCATATACGCCGGTTGCAAGAATGGTCAGGTCGTTCATAGCTTCATCGAGTCGCAGCCCTTCCACATAGGGCCAGGGATACATCGGACTTCCCTGCCCCTTCATTTCCTTGGGGCGAAACACAGTTTCAAAGCGCACGTATTTTGCATCTGAGGTGGGTTCAACCATCTTCAGCAAACTGGCAAGCGTGAATCCGTTCCACGGAATGACCATGCTCCAGCCTTCCACGCAGCGAAGGCGATAAATACGCTCCTCCTGCGGGAACGATTTCAAAATATCTTCGATCGCAAATGTCTTGGGGTTATTGACAAGACCGCCAACTTCGACCGTCCATGGCAATGGTTTAAAGTTTTTCGATAAAGGCAGAACCGCCTGTTTGCTTCCACTGAATTCGTAGTAGTTGTTGTAGTGCGTGATATCTTCGTAAGAGTTGACCGGATTTCCCAGTTCATCGATCTCACTGGACGTTGGAGTTGGCGCGGCGTTCTGCGAATCATCACTCACGGATGGGGCGCAGGCAGCCAGTGCCGCACTCCCTGCGACGAGGCCCGCGGCTTTGATAAAGTCGCGGCGCGATAAGAACACATGCTTGGGGGTGATCTCATACGAATGGACCGGCACGGATCCAAATTTTTCGGTCATACTCTCTACTTCTTCATTCAAACATCAAGGAGCAGTCTGCTAATAATTTGCGCGCAAGTCCATGCCTTCATAAAGACTTGCCACTTGTTCGCCATATCCGTTGAAAGGCAGGGTCGCCCTGCGGCTGAGTTCGCCGATGCGCCGTTCGGAGGCTTGTGACCAGCGCGGATGATCAACCGCCGGGTTCACATTTGCATAAAAACCATATTCGTTGGGTGCAATCGTCGACCATAAAGTGGTGGGTTGTTCCGCAACGAGTTCGATCTTGACCAGGGATTTGATGGATTTGAAACCATACTTCCATGGCGTAACGAGCCGGATGGGTGCGCCATCCTGCGGTACGATGGGTTCGCCATATAAACCGGTGGCAAGAATGGCCAGGTCGTTCATGGCTTCATCCATTCGCAAGCCTTCCTGATAGGGCCAGGGATAGAACGGGCTTTTCTGGCCGGGCATTTCTTCAGGACGAAAGACAGTTTCAAATCGCACATATTTCGCGTCGGAAGTTGGCTGTACCATGTCGAGCAAACTCTTGAGCGGGAATCCCGTCCATGGGATGACCAGGCTCCAGGCTTCCACGCAGCGCAAACGATAAATACGTTCCTCCTGAGGGAACAGTTTCAAAATATCTTCGATCGCGAATGTCTTGGGATTATTGACAAGACCGCCGACTTCCAGAGTCCATGGGCTGGTGGTGAATCCCTGGGCCAGGTCGGCTACGCCTTGTTTATCAACTGTGAATTCGTAGTAGTTGTTGTAATGGGTAATATCTTGAAACGAATTGACCACATCGCCCAACTCATCTTTCGCGTTGGATGTGGGGCCTGTTACAACATTCTGCGAGTCACCACTGGTCGAAGGTGCACACGCCGCAAGCACAGCGCTGCCGGCGACGACGCCCGCGGCTTTGATGAAGTCTCTGCGCGAGAGATAATCCTGTTTCGGTGTAATCTCATACGAACGGATGGGGACGGATTTAAATGGGTTATTCATGATTACTCCTTGATTCCTTTCATGGGGCATAAAAAAAATTAATATGGCTCAGCAAGCAAGGCCTGGATGTTGGCCTCAGTTTCCTTGTAAGCGCCTTCGCCAATATGGACGTAACGAATGTGGCCGCGTTTATCGATCAGATAAATGGTAGGCCAGTATTGGTTGCCGTAAGCATTCCAGGTTGCGCCGTCATTATCCTGTGTCACGGCATACTTTATATCGTTTTCTGCAACGGCGGCCTTTAAATTGGCGAGATCCTGTTCGAATGAAAACTCTGGATAGTGATTTCCGATAATGACAAGTCCCTGACTCGCATAGGTATCGTACCATCCTTTTAGAGACGGCATTACATGCTGACAATTAATGCAACCAAACGTCCACATTTCAAGCGCCACCACTTTGCCGTGCAAATTTGCAAGCCGCAAAGGAGAATCCACATTCAGCCAGGTATCGTTCGTGAGTTCTGGGGCGGGCCCAAAGTCCTTGAGGGAAGTGGTTTGGTTTGGCATGGCAGATTCTGATGCCCGGGTTGTGGCACAAGCGGTCAATAAAAACAATAATCCAACAAAAAGGCGTTTCATCGGCATGTCTCAGATGCCCCCATTCTAAATAAACTTCCTTATGGGCAGATGATAAGTTGCTTAAGAAAGTGTAATTAATCTAATTTTCGTATGGCGGGATGCAGCAGTGGTAAAAAACAAAGCATGGCTGTTAAGAGACCGCAAGCTAGAAACACGGTAGTCACACCGATCTGGTCCACAAGCCAGCCGGTTAAGGCAAATCCAATTGGAAGCAAAACGAACGATCCTAGCATATCCACGCTGGAGACACGCCCCATTTGTTTCGGTGGGACAAGCTCCTGAAGGAGATTCGTCCAAATGAGGCCGTCTATTTCAAGCGCGGCACCATTAAACAAAGCTGCGATCACCAGAATATAGATCGGCACATGCAGGCCAAACACACCCAACCCCAGGCCAGCGACGATACTGGCAATATAGAAGACCACTCCGCGATAACGGATCTTCGGAAATGCGCCCATGATCAGGCTGGCAATTGCATATCCTATCGGAAAGATGGAATAAATAAAGCCCAGCATCTTTTCATCACCGCCCAGCTGTCCTTTGATTAGGAAAGGCATGGCGATGCTGTACGGCCCGGCCAGTGTGATGTTTGTAATTGAAAATACCAGGATGGTGATCCACAAAATCGGCGAGGCGAAGATGGTCTGAAAGCCTTCGCGCACGTCTCCGAAGAATTGTCCGAGTGAGAATCCCTGCTCTTGAGGAGCCGGCTTGGGCAGGAACAGAAGCGGGAGCACCGTCAATGCACCGATAAAAAAGGAGGCCGCGTTCGCTCCAAACGCAAAAGCTGTTCCTCCAAATGCAGCGGCGAGGCCGCCGATCGCAGGCCCGGCCACGCGCCCGAATTGCATACTTAAACTGTTGATCGAATTTGCACTGGGCAGATCCCTGTGCGGGACGATCTGTTGAATGATGGCGTTATAAGCAGGCATGAAGAATGCGTCTGCAAAACCAAAGAACAAGGCGATCACATAGATTTCCCACAGGACGAGGTGATCGGTAAATGCAAGCCACGTGCCAATGACCATGATGAGCCAGCGCGCCGCGTCTGAAAGAAACAGCACCACCCCACGCCGCATACGATCCACGACCACGCCGCCGATCAGTGAAAAGATCACGGTTGGCAGAATGCTGAAGAACAGCACACCTCCCATTGCAGTGGCAGACCCTGTTTTTTCAAGCACCCACCAGGCCACAGCGATCTGAAAAAGAAAATCGCCGATGCGTGAAAGGGTTTGCCCAAACAACAACACGGCGAATTTTCTATGGCGAAGAGCACGGAAGGTGGACGTGATCGAGAATTTTTCCGGTGGCGGCCCCTCTATTAGATCTCTTCTGATGGTGAAGGTGGTGTTCATGCGCGAATTATGCTGCTCTGAAATATCATGAGATTCTATTCGTTGAAGGAATCCAGCGCAGCTTGTTGTGATTCGAAGTTTGGAATGTTTTGCAGGAAACCGGTAATGCCCAGCACATGATACACCTGCGGCGGCGCGTTGCATAATTTGACGCGCGCCACTTTAAATTGTTGATCAGACGGAGTAAAAAGCTTGTACGTTTTCTGCATGGCGCGCATGCCGGCGCTGGTGAGCGTATCCACTTTGGCGAGATCCAACAGCAAAAAGCGCGCGCCTTTGTCGTACGCATCCCTGGCTGCGGAAAGCAATTGCTCTTCACTCTGCGCGTCGAGCCAGCCTTGTAAATGAAAGATGGTCACCGGAACTTTGCCTTGCACCTGTTCCTGTGTGATCTTCAAAGTGATATCCATACTACCTCCTGACGAGGCGGATTATACTGCCCAATCATTGGAATGAAAAAGCGCCGCCTCGCGCGTGACGTTGTATCTTTTCCCCGGAATAGATAGTGATCTCGCCCCCACCATATACCTTCCACGTTTTATCGACTTCATTGATCATGCCTGTGGATTCATCGATGCCAAGCAGGGTCGAGTTGGGCAATCGCTTCTTCAGTTGATGTACCCACGTTTTTCCAAAATTATTATGATGGGGCAGCACACATGCATTGTGGATCAGGTTGAGGCCGCTCAATAATTTTTTCTCATATGGATCGTAGTAATGTTCGCACAATACCATTGCGCCCGCACTGGACCCGGCAATCACTGCGCCCTTCTCATACGCGTCCAGGGCGGCCTGCCAGCAGGCGCTGTTCATCAGAGTCTCGCCGAGGTAGCGAGGAAACCCCCCGAGCAAATAGATCAGGCGCGAGGTCCGAATGGAGGCGGCAAGTGAATCGTCGTTCGCGCTGGCTGAGTCGATCACATCCAAAGAGGCAACATTGTTCGCACCGAGACTCTTGAACCAGCGAATGCCGTTATTCCCCGCATGTTTATGATTGTGATCCGGCGCGGCCGCAGTTGGGAGTATGCAAATGGCTGCATCGAATCCTCCGGCCAGTTCGATGGCCTGCAAATCCGGCTCGGACATGCCTCCGCCGAACTCCGCGCCGCCTTCCAACAAGAGAACTCCCATGTTTATTTTGGGAAGGAATTCACCGCGTCCTGCACCTTTGGATAGATGGGAATGTTCTGCAGAAAGCCGGCAATGCTCAAAATGTAATGCACCTCCGGCGCTGCGCCGGCAAGTTTGAAATAAGGGGATTTGAACACTTCGCCCTGATGTTCTTTTTGCCATGCCTCGATCTCATCATGCGGCGTGAACAATTTGAAGATGTTGTGCAGGGCACGCAGACCGGCGCTGGTGATCATCTCCACTTCGCTCAAGTCTGCTACTAGATAACGCACGCCGGCAATTTGAACCTGACGCGCATTTTCAAGAACAAGAGGTTCACCCTGACTATCCAAATGACCAACGAGATGCAGGATGGTGACCCGGCCATCGGTTTTATTGACAGTAAAAGCCTCTGACATATATGCTCTCCTCAGCCTGATGTTTTTGTAAAAAGATTATACATCCGATGTGAACCCCTTTGTTATAATCCTCTTTGAACGGAGTGAAGTTGAATGAAAGACCCTGCTCCCGAAAATAAGACGGGTTGTGCGCGTTGGTTGGGGACATTTCTTTTAATACCCATGCTTGGTTTCGCCTTGTTTTTTGCGGGGAGATTCATCTACAATCTCGGTCAAACGACCGCTTCCAGAATCTCCGGTGTGGATATAACCCCGCTTGCAACTGTTTCGAAAGCAACTCCAACGGTCACGCCTACTTTGACGTCCATTCCGCCAACAGCCACATATTATTTTCCTCCGACTGCAACGGCAACAAAGATCCCATGGACTTCATGCCCGGGCATTGTGATCACGGTTAGCGACACATCGAAAGGGGATATCGTCCACGTGCTTCGTTGCTTGGATGGATTGGAATATGACATCGGCCCGCTCACGAAGGGCGTATACGCAGTTTCACCGGACGATAAATATCTTGTCTATTGCAGCATAAGCGGAATCTTGTATGCGGCGAGGATCGGGAACGCCACATTGACAGTCATGCAAAAGGTCAACAAGGATTTCTATACCTTCGGTCAGGATATGGATCCGATCTTTGTATTGAAATTCAACGCCGAGAATCCTCGCGTACTCGAGATCCATGAGAAACGATATGGTCAGAAGCTGCCGATCACTATGCCGGGCTGGTTATCTCAATAGCGATATTATTTGAGGTGGCTGTATAATGCTGTAGATAGTTGGTTATACAGCGCGTTGCTTTATAACACCACACACAGGGATATTTTGCAGCATTCCGCTGCATAACACATAGTTAGGTGAGCAGTAAATAAAGCATGCGAAAACTATTCGGGTATCTCAGATCTACTTGGTCTGCCAATCGTACTCTCATGCTTGGCCTTACATTCCCGTTGCTTCTCGCATCCACTGCCGCCTTATGGCTTTCAAGGCCTGTCACTTTGCGAGAAGTTTTCCTAAACCTCGCAACAGATTTCATTACGATTATCATCACAGTGTGGTACGTTGACTAGGTGCTTCGGAGGCAAGAGCAGTTGAGGTGGAAGGCAACTGAGAATTACGTTGCTGGGGTCGCCGGCAGTATGAGTCACGGCGTAATCGGCGACATATCAGAACACACAAAATTGAATCGTCAGCTGTTCCCCTCCGGGGACCCACCTCTGCATAAAAGAAAAATAGAAGACATCCAAGCTGAGATATTATCGAATGCAAGCAAGCTGCATCACGATCAAATTATTGCAAATCTTAGACAACTCAATGTCGGAGAGTGGACCAAACTCATGCTTGCAGTAAATGGCAAAACATCGTAGATTGCGACATTCATATCTCAATTCGGTAATCGATTAGAACCCGCGCAACTTGAGGCGGTCCTCGCCTTGAGGGAGGCAATTGCGCCAACTTTGGCCACGTACGACCTATTTCGCGGCACTCTCGGCGTTTCGAATTCAGAGTCTTGAAAGCCCCTAGACGAAAGCGTTGCAGAATATGGAGCGCACGCCACGATACGAATTGGAATCGATCTAAAGCTCATCATTCTGGCTGCCATCGGAGTCGTGGACGCCTTCCATTACACAGTCCACGCCCCAAAATTTGATTACGAGGGTGAAATGAGCAAGAGCTGGCGAGTTTATAAGAAGTAGACAACCGTAGTAGCCATCCATGCTCGCAACAAGGCGTGCAGTCCCTTCGCTGCGCTTCGGCGGGGATGGCGCGGCCCCTCAAAGTGAATACAATGCCTCGGCACTTTTCGGGTTTAGAATCATTCGCGACACTCGCCCCCGTCCTCCGCTATCCCCTAAAGGGGACGTACGCCAACCGTTGGACGCAGAGTCTTGAGGAACGAGTTGAATTGACCGCTTCGTCTGCCTGCTTTTTTTCAGAGCAGTTGCATAATCTATACAGAGTCAATTATTAGGTATGTCGGCAACTATTTAGAGGTGAGAAAATGCCAGATACATCAATGCAGGAATTCTGGGTTGGGAGGGGCGATGATCGATTGGGTGAGCACCTAGGTCTTGGGATCAGTAACGTCTTCTTCAAAGTCTCAACCGAGGATAGTCACGGTGGTCTCTTGGTGGTTGAGATGACTCACCATAAGAAGGGTGGTCCCGGTCGTCACTTTCATTACGAACAGGATGAGTGGTTCTATGTAGTTGAGGGTGAGTACGTCTTTGAAGTGGGACAAGAGCTGATCCGACTGAAACCGGGCGATTCCGTATTTGGACCTCGCAAAGTGCCACACGTCTGGGCATTCGTGGGTAATCAACTTGGAAGGATCTTATTTATCTTTACGCCAGCCGGTCAGATGGAGGCATTTTTCCGGGAATCAGGCAAGGTGAACGCGCTACCTCCGCAGAATCCGGCCTTCTTTAGTGCCTACGGAATGGAGTTGGCTGGGCCGCCGTTAGCCATCGAATGAATGAAGGATAAGCGCTGCGAGATCTGGCAACGCCCCAACAAGGCGTACTGGGCGACCCCGCAGAAGGCGCGCGGGGCTTGCGCCAGCACTGTGCAGTGGACGGCGGGGCTGCCGCTGCGCGGCGTGTGCCCAGCTCGGGCAGTTTTCTATTTCACCTTTTTAATTTTCCTTACCATCACTGTCCCAAAGATAAAGTACAGAGTAGCCAGAAGAAAAATAACCGAATAACCCAAATGTGGTACGTTGATTCCTGCACCAATAATTTGAAACCTATCCAGCATAAAGCCGGCGATCGGTGTTGCGATCACCTGAGGGAACGTCAGCGCAACATGCCAGACGCCCATATCTTTGGCGTAATCATCCTGCGAGGGCAGCACATCACTGGCGAGCGCCCAGTCCACGGCCTGATATGCGCCGTACCCAAGGCCGAATACTAATCCCAGCCCCACCACCAATCCGAACGGCGAGAAAAAGATAAACACGATCGGGACGATGGCTTGCAGTGCGCTTGAGACATACACCATGAACTTCCGTCCGAAGCGGTCGGATAGAATCCCCGCCACGAGCGAACTGATGATCGCACCGAGCAGCAGGCCTATGATGAAGAAAGAAACGGCAGATTCTGCGTTCGTTGCCAACACGTGACCGAAGATGGCAAAATCCTTTACTACATCGCGCATGAAGTATTGAAGGAATTCCTGAACCGTGTATGTTCCCATCACCATCAGGAAGCGCGTCAGGAAGACCCAGCGGAAATCATGATCGCGCAGCGGAGATATCAGCCCGCGCAGGAAATCTCCCCACTCAAATGGCGGGAGCTGACGCGTTACCTTCGGTTCCTTCACAAATAAAACTGTCCCAAGCATTCCGAATAGCAAAGCGCCAGCGACAAAATAATAAATCGAAACAATATCGGTCTCGCCATTGCGCGTGAAGATCAACGCGCTGACCCCGCCTGCAAAACTGCCGAGCATGCTCATCAATCCGTACCAGCCGGATGCGCTTCCGCGTTGATTCAGCGGGACGACATCCGGGATCAACGCAGAGAATGGCGCGGTGGCAACGTTGTTCCAGAACTCAACCCACATAAAGGCGAGGATGAACAAAGGCAATGAGGATAGATCGTTCTGACGCGGAAAATGGATCAGCCCATAAATGCCGATCACATTCATCAGCGTGCCCAACACGATCCACGGCCGGCGACGTCCCCAGGGAGTGGTGATGCGGTCGCTCAACGCGCCGAAAAGTGGAGCGACGATCATGGAAACAAACGCCCCGATGAGAAGAACTGTTCCAAGTGTTTGTCCCTTGACTGCATCGCCACCGATCAGAAAAGCCTGCTTTGGAAGTGTGATCAGTAAGATCGCGGTCCAATGTGCGTTCGTGCCGAACCAATATAATGAGAGCAGTGCCTGCTTTCCATGACTCATACGCGGTTGATCTGCTGATGCTTCTGCGGCGTTCATAACTCCTCCATTGGTTAAGCGGATATAAAACTAGAACACGCCTTTAAAGGAAAAGCTACTGGAATTGAACTGGCTAACGAAATAAGAAATCCCTGCGGCAGCAGGGATTTTTGTACTCGCTAAACTCGATTACTTGCCGAGTTTCGTCATGGCGAAATCGTCGAAGATCACGTTTGCGCCGGATTCCTGATCGTCAGTAGCAGCGAACACCCCAACCACTCCACTTGTATACGTCGAGTCGCTAACACTGTCGATCTGCTGTCCATTCACATAAAGTGTCAATGTGCCGGGGCCGCAGTCCAAGCCCAATTGCATCGAGGAAGCACTGCCGGAGATTACTGCAGAATCTCCTTCCTTCAGGAATACATCATCCTGCGCAACTGCAGACTTGATAAAGGCATAATGTCCTTCGGGTGAAACACCCACATAATAGAAAGAGTTCGTAGTGCCTTGTTCATTGCATACAATACCAAAGAGGGCCTGCTGGTCGGTGCTTTGATTCTTCACATTGACTTCGATATGAACATTCTCATACGATGTCGTATCAGGTGTGGACCATGATACGTAAAATGGCTGCTGTACGATCATCTGCAGACCGCCGTTTGCATACTCGACAGAGCTTTGCGAGTCGGTTCCCGTGCCCCAGCCACTACTGCTGCTCGAAAAATCATCCTTGGGCAATGGATTCGTGATCGAGCTTAGATCCGGAGTGGCGCAGGCGAGAGTAGCCATGGCAAGCACCATGACCGAGGCAAATATTTTTGTCTTCATACATTCTCCTTTAGAATAGTGAGCGCAATTTTAGCATCATCGCATCAAACGCAAAAAGGGTACATTGCTCCCATTTATTCTCCGCGTTCTACTTCCACACGCATTTTTTTTCCATCCGTCGTTACCGAGATCCAGCCACTGCGATCCGTCCGCAACAACGAATATCCTTTGAGCGAATCGAGCACATCCTGTGCAGGCAGGCCATCGGGGTCGCCGGCCGCGACGCTCAGCACTACCAGATCCGGGCTCACATTTTCGATGATATCCGGCGGATTCGATGGTGCATACCCCGAGTCTGCGAGCAGAAATACATCCACTTTCCCAACTGTGTTGCCATATTCCAAAGACTCAAGAGTCCCTTCGCTTAACCCAAGAGGAAGCAAAGCGCGAAAATCCCCATACTGGAGCAGGAGCACGCTTCCACGCGGACCGACGACCTGCACTTTAATAAATGCGCCATCTCCCAGCTCGAGCTGTTGACCCGCTTCCGCGCGGCTGACCGGGATTCCATTTTGCGCAAAATATTCATCCAATGAACGCGCTGAAAATGAAGCCTGGATATTCCCGCTCCATAAAACATTTTCGGGAGGATATCGTTCCACGACGCGCGGCAATGCAGAGAGGTCATTTTCATTCGTGGAAGCGACGATCAGCCAATCCAACCTGCGGCTAAAAAAGGGAAGTCTCCTGCCGAGTTCATCTGAAAGTTCCGTCGTGCTTGGGCCGCCGTTGATCAGTACGTTCCTGCCGTTCGGTGTTTGGATGAGGATCGCATTGGCCGAACCCACGTTAAAGAATGTCACATGCAATTGACCGTCGCCGGTACCGGCTGTTGACCTCCATACCAAAACCATGCAGATGAACAGGAATGCGAGAGTCGCACTCAAAGCAACAGTGCGGGCGCGCGACTCAAGCACGGAGATCCACTCTTTTAGTCTCGACCAGCCAAATGTCACAGAAAAAAGCACCGCATACATCAGAGTCACGAGCCAGATGGATGAGTCGCCGAGAAAAATATTCCCATGAGGTAGGCGATTAAATAATTCCACCATGCGGATCGTATATGTTGCAAAAGGCCAGGCGATCCACGCGAGCAGTTGACCGATCGGAAAGATGAACAGGCTGACGAACACAGCCAGCCCGCTGAGTATCATCACCGCGGGTTGCACCGGCAGGATGAAGGGATTGGCGATGAACGAAACGAGTGAGATGCGTTTGAAATGATACGCCATGATCGGGATGGTGGTGAGTTGTGCCGCAAATGTTAGCACAACATTGTCATTGATGATCTGTGTGAGCGTGCTCGATCCCTGTTTTGTAATTTTCTGGATAATGTTGTTCGTAAAGTTCGAGAACGGCTCCGCATGCAGGATCAAGCCAAGTGTGGCAAAAAATGAAAGTTGAAAGCCCACGTCCCAAATCACAAGCGGATTGATGAACGCCATGATCAAAGCGACGACTGCGAGTGCGTTGATCCCCGCGTTCTGCCGACCGAGTTGACGCGCCGCCAGAGCAATGCTGACCATGAAGGCGGCGCGCATCACAGCGGCATCCCCGCCGACGAGGAACGCATACAGAAAAATACTGACTACTGCGAGCAAGGCGCCGCGGCGTTCTCTAAAGATGTTCTTGAAAATGGAAAAGAAGATTCCCCCGATGATGGCGATATTGAATCCGGAGATCGCGATGATGTGCGCGGTGCCGGTATTCTTGAACGCGTTTTGTAATTCCTTGGTGAGGCCGGTATCCACGCCGAGCAGAATGCCGGCAAGCAGCGAGGCTTCCGGGTCATTGAAGAGACGATAGGTATTCTTGAGCAGTTTTTCTTTTAATTTGTACACCGCAGTTTTATAAAGGCCACCATCGTCCCCAGGCAGCACTGTCACCTCGGCCATGGACATGTAAGAAAGGATTCCCTCGCGCGCCAGATAGTCGCGGTACGAAAATTCCTCATCCTGCGGCGGTGTTTCCAATTGACCGCGCAGACGTACGCGTTCTCCATATTCATAGATCTGGTTTTCCGGTACACGCGCAAGCATCAACCCGGAAACGGGCAGGTCGCCGCTGCCGGAATCCACGGCTGCCACTTTTATTTTCAGGTTGGTGTATGTGTTGCGGTAATCGGGTGGCTCTGCAAGTGAGCCGGTAATGAGCAGGTCATACTTTCGGTCGTTATAAAAGGCGACCTGGAACGCGTTGATCTTCGGCTGCGCAGCCTGATATCTCCACGCGCCGAGCAGGAAGGCGAGCAGAATGGCAAAGTACAGCGGGCGGACGATGAATTGTGAAAAGCGGTCAGGAAGAAGACGCCAAAGGATCACGATAGAAACGGAAATCGCGAACCATATCCAGGCAGGGAGGGAAAGCAGGCTGGCAACGATGATCCCGAGCAGAAAGGAAAGGGAAATCCCTACTAATGGCATGCTGGGATTGTACAATAAAAGCCTCTCCGTTCAAACTCATTCCATGATAAACTGTGCTTTACCTGCACTGCAACACTCCTGTCTTTGAGCAAGGTGCAAGGGAGCGCAGTGCGGCGCTGTGCCGTTCAGGCTGGAACGTTGAAACATTGGAGAAGAGATGGAAAACAAACTCTATGTGGGTAACCTGCCCTACGCCGCCACCGAAGATGATTTAAAAGAACACTTCAGCAAGGCGGGTACTGTCACCTCCGTGGCCCTCATCAAAGATAAGGCCACCGGCAGAGCCAAAGGCTTTGGCTTTGTCGAAATGTCCAGTGCTGACGAGGCCCAGAAAGCCATCAGCATGTTACACGGCCAGGATTTCATGGGCCGAACCATCACAGTGAACGTTGCACGGCCGCGCGAGGAACGACCTCAGCGAAATTTCGGCGACCGTCGCGGCGGCGGACAACGCAATTTCTAAACAACATCCCAGCCCTGAACAAGCAAAACAACAACAGCCTCGCATCCGCGGGGCTGTTATCATTCCTGCATGAAACGAATCCTTTTGATAGGTCCAATCCTTTTTGCGACTGTCGTCACAACGCTCACCATCATTAAATATGATTTTCTGCGTGGCCTCGGTTGGGATCCGATCCATGATCCCACCTTCGACTGGCCCAGCGGACTCGCCCTCGGCGCATATGGATTCATCATGACCGCCACCTTCATCATTAGCGGATTGCTGATGTCCCTTCTTGCTTTGCGTCTCTATTCTGATCTCAAGCCAGGCGCGGCCACAATAATGGGATCGTTTCTTTTGGTTTGTGCCGGTCTCTCGCTTGCAGGATTGGCATTCACCACAGACCCGACGATTCGCTCCACGCCAGCCACCTGGCACGGACGGCTGCATGACACCTCGTTCGTCCTGCTTGGATTGAGTCTCATGCCCGCAATGATTTTTCTCGGGGCAGCTTTTCGCGATGATACACGCTGGCGTAGCTATGGACTCTACACCTGGATCACTGCCGCGCTTGCCATTCCCACCTTCGTGCTCAAAGGCGCGGCATTCTATATATTTTTGCTTGCCATTCTTTTGTGGACGGAATTGGTTGCGTGGAAGCTGCTAAAAGACGCTTCATCACCAAAATTAAGATGAATATTAAATGGCCGGGCAATTAGTGGCATGCATTCTTTTGTTTATCCCAGGTGCATCCATTGCTGGTACAACTCGATGGATCTGCATATTGCGAGCATTGAATGACCTCGGTGGTTGGAATTGGTGTCGGCGGCCCTTCCTTAACTGGTAATTGATTCGTGTCTCCGGTTGGATGGCCGGCGACCATCGAGATCCAACATGGATTGTTTCCCGGAAGCACCGTGAACCACCAGGTATTTTCATCGTTACGCGCGGAGAGTTGGACAGTCTGTCCCTGAAGGACGGAGGTGAGCACTGGAAACACTATGCTGGGTCCAGTGCGGCAGTTGGCGTTCTTATCGAGCGTGAGAGTCACTCCTGCGGGTGTTTCCGTAGGCGCAGCCAGTACAATGATCCCTTCCTTGGTGGCTTCGATAGTGGGTGTTTCTGGGCTGGCAATCACAAGAGGCAGAGCGGCAGATGCCAGTTGGAATTCATATGCACCGACATCCGCGATTCCCCCGTCTGCCGCGGGCCGGGCGTTGCCTCTCTGATCGGTAGATGGAGGTTCCAGATCGGGATCATAGGCAGGGGGTGCTGGCAATGTGTATTCATTGGCACCGTTGATTGCGGCGCTGCCCAAGAGCAAAGCCATCGTTTGTGTGGGTCCGCCGTTGTCCGCTAAGTGTCCCAAATACGGATCGGAGGCTGCTCTGCTGGTAGTGATAAAGATCGAAGCGCCGCAGCTTCCGTCTGATAGATTGACATAATAAAATCCAAATGTAGTAATTGACCCGGTCCGCAATGCATAACAATCCTGTGTTGAATTATTTTCGATGATGTTTTGAGCCGCCTGAACAGAACCTCCCCCGATATTGATACCGTAATCGCCGTTCTCGGCAACTGTTGAAAAGGCCATTTTCAAATTGTCGTCTGTCCGTATTCCCGCTGCACTATTGGCTGCAACAGTTGAGTTGACTAAACTGAGGGTACCTTTGTTCCATATTCCCACACCGCCGGGAATGGGACCGCTGGTGGCCGGGGTAGTGCCGCTGACGGTGCTTCGTTCGATCCTTAGCTCGCCTGCATTCACGATCGCTGCGCCCCCAAAAGTGGAACCATTATTGGAAATAGTCGTATCACTGATAACCATTGTGCCGGTCACAGTATTATTGATCGCATCGCCGGCATTTCCGGAAAGAGTGCTGTTCTTGATGGTGAGCTGCGCCGATCCCAGTAATACACCATTCCTTCCGTTGTTTAATACCTGAACGCCGTCCAACGTTACTGCCGCTGGGCCGTTGATCAACAAACCATCCTGCGCGTTGCTCTGGATAATGACATTGGTTAATGTTGCACCGGCCGGCGCTCCAACCGATCCTTCGATCCTAAGTCCAATCCCAGCGCTTCCGCCGCCGTCCTGAATGATCAAGTCCTCGAAGATAAGAACGGCGCTGCCTCTCACTGCAATTGTGGTGCGTGCATGTGCCCCGCCTATGATGGTTCCTGTTGTGCCGTGAAAGGTCATGACCTTACCGTTAATATATAAACCAATATCAGGATCACCTGGCGACACTTCCTCGAATGTTCCCGGGCCGATCTGGATCACACCGCCGGTCAGCGCCTTGGAGACGGCGGCCGTGATAGTCAGGCAGGCGCTGGTCGCAGACAAGCAATCATTGCCATCGTTGCCAGTCTTGTCCACGTACCACGTTCCACCGGGCGCGATGGAACTGATCCAGGACGATGGCATATTGCAAGCCAGCATGGCCAGCAGAAGTACAAGCTTATATCTTAAGATGTGTGTGCTTCTCATGAGGAGGCCTCCGATTTTTTACTTTGTGTTGGCTAGCATACGCCGCGGAAGCAAGGCGTAGGTTTAGGGCGTTCTTTCTTGTGTAATACCGTCACGGTTAATGTGATTATGTGGGTCATCGCGCCCTCGATCCCGGTCACAGTGATGTGATACGTACCAGGTGCCGCTGTGGAAGCAACTTTGAAAGTCAGTTTGGACGAACCA
>Ga0209131_1000424_pt1 | contig 30663 bp, 30 predicted proteins | sample GraSoi_2013_40cm_FD_185826 | JGI IMG/M metagenome (GOLD analysis project Ga0209131, IMG submission 185826) | Grasslands soil microbial communities from the Angelo Coastal Reserve, California, USA - Sample 9_17_2013_40cm (SPAdes) (version 2) | ecosystem: Environmental > Terrestrial > Soil >...
CGGAAAAGACGGCGCCGCTGATCTGTCCGTCGAGCGGGGAGAAAAAGGCGAGCGTACCCTCGTCAAAGGATAGAACGGCATCACCGCGGCGCAGCTGGATGTGATGGACGGGAGCGATGCGATAGACATTTGAGGGGTCGATGCGCAATGCCTTGATCGCATCATACAATTCATGCGGTGATCTTTCCGTAGCTGGAAAAACCGCCGGCGCCTGGAGACACCACAACGCGAAAAAGACTCCCCACACCCTCATACAAGGAGTGTAGTCACATTCGGCATGAGGGAACAAGGCGGACCGCGCAGGCTGTTGCCCGCGGTTTAAGATGGAAAGACGCGGGGCATGATTTTATCTTTCCGAATTCGCACAGTTTTGCTGGGCGTCGCGCTCCTTTCCTTGAGCGGCCGGGCAGCGGCGGATACGATTGTCCTGAAAAACGGCCGGCGCATCATTGCTCTGAGTGCCTCCGAAGAAGGCGAAAAGGTGAAGTACCTGACCTCCGCCGGCGAATTAAGCTTGCCGAAATCCATTGTTGATCATATTGAGAGAGGTAGCTCGGTGCGGACGGCCGGTTCACCGGGAGCGGATACCGCGATCCTGGCGATTGCTCCGCCGGCGATGGAATCGAACGAAGCAATCACCGAGGTCGAACACGGGGCGGTCCACGACGGGGCGATCGACCGGGAATACATTGCGAAACTGGAAAGCGCGGCTCACTCGGGCGGGCGGCAGGCCGATCAGAGCGCGGCGCTAGGGCATCATGCGGCAGCGAATTTCGAATTGTCTCGCGGCGACATGGAGCATGCGTTCATCGACGCGCGAACTGCATTAACCTATGCGCCGGAAGAGCCGGTGTTCCTCATGAACGTAGGCTACCTCCTTCTCAGGCGGAGCGAGTTTAAGGAGTCCCTGGAATACCTGGAGCGTGCGCGGCGTTTTGCGCCGGACAATCCGGATGTGCCAAAGCTGGAAGGCTGGGCGTACTACGGTTTGAACAAACTGGACCAGGCGGTTGCCGAGTGGAAGCGCGCGCAGGCGCTGCGGCCGGACAAAGAAGTGCAGGTGGCGCTGGACAAGGCACTGGCTGATAAGAAGGAAGAAGAGAGCTACAAGGAAAACGAGAGCAGTCACTTCAAATTGCGCTACAGCGGCGCAGCCGCGCCGGCGCTGGCGCGGGACATGCTGCGAACGCTGGAGAGGCACTTTTCGGCGATTGAATCCGAGCTGAACTTTACGCCACCGGAGCTGATCGGAGTGATTCTTTACACGCAAGACGCCTTCAGCGATATCACCAAGGCGCCGGCGTGGGCCGGAGCGGTGAACGACGGACGCATCCGCGTGCCGGTGCAGGGACTGGCGAGCGTGGACTCGGAATTGTCGCGCGTCCTGAAACATGAGCTGACGCACAGCTTCATTGCGCAGAAGACGCGCAGCGCTTGCATGGGTCTGGCAGCGAGCTGCGGGATTCACGCGCCGGCTTGGATTCAAGAAGGATTGGCGCAATGGATGGAGGGCCAGCGCAGCGGAGAGGACGCCGCGGTGCTTCTGCAGATTTACAGCGGGGGTCGAGCCATCCCGCTCAACCGCCTCGAAGGCTCGTGGCTAAATATGAGCGGGGATGCGGCGCGTTATGCGTATGCCTGGGCGCTGGCCAACATCGAATACATCGTGCATGCCGATGGGATGGGCGACGTTGAACGAATCCTCGACCGCATCGGGGCGGGAATGACCACCGAGGCGGCGCTGCGGGAAGTGTTGCACAGTGACTACAACGACGTGATGCAATCCACGGCGGAATATCTGCGGGCGACCTACGGGCGCTGAGCCTCCTCCGTGCGGGCGTTTGCTTACTCCGCCCTCAACATCATGTTTGCTGTCCGCAAGTTGCACAGCGCTACATAGTGGCAAGAAGGGCGGCTAATAGTGCGGCGCGGGCGGGCATGGTGTTGATGAGAATGTGCTCGCGCGTTGAATGCGCGCCGTCGCCCACCGCGCCGAGGCCATCGAGGGTGGGGATGCCGAGCGCGGCTGTGAAATTTCCGTCAGAGCCCCCGCCCACGGTGCACTCGCCCAAGGAGAGATTCATTTGCTTCGCGAATGATTTGGCGCGGGCGAAGAGGGATGCGCTCATTTTGCGTTCGAGCGGAGGGCGGTCGAAGCCACCGGTGATCTCCAGGCGGGCTCCCCTGTGAAATGGGCGCAGGGCGTGCAGACGGCGCTCCATGCCGCGCATGTCGGAAATCCTCATGGCACGAAGATCAAGAACGGCGCGCGCGCGTTCGGGAATTACATTCGTGCGTGTGCCGCCTTCGACGATGCCGGCGTTGATGGTGACGCCGCGGCGAAAATCATTCCATCCTTCGATGCGCGCGAGTTGGCGCGCCAATTCGTGGATGGCGTTGATACCTTCTTGCGGTGCGAGACCCGCGTGCGAGGCGCGGCCATGCACGATCAATTCGGCTTCGCCGACACCTTTGCGCGCTGTCTTCAGCAGGCCGCGCGGGCCGAAGGAAGGTTCGACGACGAAAACGGCATCGCTTCGGCGCGCTTCCGTTTCGAAGAATTTGCGAGAGGATTCGCTGCCGATTTCCTCGTCAGAAGTCCACAGGAAGACGAGGCGTTTGCGAAGCGGTATTTCCGATTGCTGAAGCGCTTGCAGCGCGAAAAGTGCCTGAACGATTCCGGCCTTCATGTCAAAAGTTCCTGGGCCGAGGGCTTTTCCGCCTTCCAGGCGGCAAGGCATCTTGGCGAGTGTTCCGGTGGGGTAGACCGTATCGTAGTGGCCCAGGATCAGAAGTTGGCCCGAAGGGCGAGATTTGTGCGGCGCTTGAGTGATGCGAAGAAGATCTCCACGATGCTTCTGCGCGATTCGTTCCACGCGCGCGCCGTGCCTATTCCATTCTTCGGCGATGACGCTGCAGCAACGATCTGCGGCGGCTTTTTCCAGGCTGGGTGATTCCGCAGTCACGAACCGGTGCAGCGTCGCGAGCATCTGCGGCAGGCGCGGCTTCAGGAGGCGCAAGCATTCTTTGGGGAGGTTTACGTCGGACATGGTGCCGACATGCTAACAATCTCAAAAGTGGAGAGCAATCTAACTGCACTTCGTTGTGCTATTACGGCCCTGGATAGATTTCTTCCCCTGCGCGTGCCCAGAATTGTGGAGACCCATTCGATGCTTCATAGCTTTCAACTCGAATCCCAAGACCGTCCATCTGTCGGTTGCGAACGTCCAGGATTGTCAGGCCGACCGCCGATGGGCTTGGACCTCCGGAAATTCGTATGTCTCGTGGCGAAAAAAAGCGAAGTCTCCTCTTCTCTTTTCCTTTTTGAAGTACGATATCGAGGTACGGTTCACCCTCATCCTCAGGCCTCCGGTAGCAGAATTCGACGAGTTCGTATTCCCATGGGCGCTTAATAATGGTGTTGTCAGCCTCTTCTCTCACGAAGCGTACCCTCCTCACCGGTGAAAAAGCTCTGGTCCAACTATGCCGGGTTCAAACGCCAAGATAACATGCCCCAGAAGACGGAGCGCGTATCGCGGAGGGCGGGGGTTCGCATATAATTAGAAGTTTGCCGGGGAAGGGCCAGGCGCCGCTGAAGGGGTCTGCGGCGACGGGGAGCGCGAATGATACTGGACGTCGTGGAAATTCAGAAACTGCTGCCGCACCGCTATCCATTTTTAATGGTGGACGCGATTCTGGAAGTGGAACGCCTCAAGCGCATCGTCGGCATTAAGAATGTCTCGATCAACGAGTACTACTTTCAGGGGCATTTTCCCGGAAAGCCTGTCATGCCGGGGGTGCTGATTCTTGAGGCCGTGGCGCAGACGGGCGGTCTTTTGCTGTTGCTGGATGTTCCCGATCGCGAGAATAAACTGCTCTATTTTGTGGCCGTCGATGGGGCGCGATTCCGGCGTCCCGTGGTGCCCGGCGATCAACTGCGCATCGAAGTCAACGTCCTCAACTGGCGCGGCGACTTTTGCAAGCTGGAAGGCAAGGCGACGGTGAACGGACAACTGGCTGCGGAAGGCACGGTGATGTGCAAGATGATCGATCGTGAACCGCCGGGCAAGACCGAAGAACCCGCGAAATGACGATGCGCGAAATTCATCCGCAGGCTGTGGTTGCGGCGAGCGCAAAGCTTGGCGAGGGAGTAAAAATCGGCGCATACGCCGTGGTTGGCGAGGAAGTGGAATTGGGCAATGGCTGCGTGTTGCACGCCCACGCGATGGTGGGGGGACCGTCGAAGTTCGGAAAGAACAATACGTTTTATTCGTTCAGCGCGATCGGCGGGGACCCGCAGGATTATACCTTTCGAGGTGAGCGCACTGAGCTGGTTGCGGGCGACGGCAACATTTTCCGCGAATACGTCACCGTAAGCCGTGGCACGCAAAAAGGCGGCGGGAAAACCCATCTGGGTGACGGCAATTTTCTTCTGGCGTATTCGCACATTGGGCACGATTGCTCGATCGGCAGCAACACCCTGTTTGTAAATGGCGCAACCCTCGCGGGACATGTCACGGTGGAGGATTTCGCGACGATTGGCGCGTTTTCACCGGTGCACCAATTTTGCCGGATCGGCCGTTACGCGTACATCGGCGCATCGACTGTAATCACCCAGGATGTGCCGCCGTTTTCGAAAATCGTCACTGAACGCGAGACGAAAAGCTTTGGCATCAATGCAATTGGCCTGGAGCGCAAAGGATTTTCGCCGGAGCGTTTGCAGGCATTGAAGCGTGCCTATCGTTTGCTCGTGCGCGCGAAGCTGAATACGTCGCAGGCGCTTGTCGAAATCCGGAAATCGCTGGGAGATTCCGCCGACGTGCAGGAATTGATCAAGTTTATCGAAAGCGCCGAGCGCGGCATCGTGAAGTAACTTCTGACTGCTGATTTCATGCCGGACGCGAATAACAACACGACAGGCTGGGGACTCATCGCAGGAAACGGGCGATTTCCGTTTCTGGTGCTGGAAGGCGCGCGCAGCCAAGGAATCGACATGGCGGTTATTGCGCTGAAGGAAGAAGCATCGCCGGAACTGCAAAAACTGTCAAAGCGGCTGCACTGGGTGAGCCTCGGCGAGTTGAGCAAAACCATCGACTTGATGCATCAGGAGGGCGTGAAGCAGGCGGTCATGGCCGGGCAGGTGAAACACAACAAAATTTTCAGTTCCATCCGGCCGGACTGGAAACTGGCGAAGCTTCTGTTTTCACTGCCTCGTAAGAACACGGATGCACTGATCGGCGCCGTCGCTCGCGTGTTGGAGGAGGAAGGTATCCGCCTGGTGGATTCGACGCTGTTCCTCAAGCCGCTGGTGCCTGATCCCGGCGTACTCACGCGGCGCGCGCCCAATGAGCACGAAGCGGAGGACATTGCTTATGGGCTGGGAGTGGCCAGGCAAATCGCAAGCATTGACGTCGGACAAACCGTCGTGATCGCGGATCGCGCTTGCGTCGCCGTGGAGGCGATGGAAGGCACCGATGAGACCATCGCACGCGCCGCTCGAATCACTGGCGGCAAGCCCCTGGTTGTCGTGAAGGTCAGTAAGCCAGGGCAGGATATGCGTTTTGATGTACCCGTGGTCGGTTTGCCCACCATCGAACAGATGAGGGGTGCGGGTGCGACCGCTCTTGCCCTGGACGCCGGGCGGACACTTCTTTTTGACCGGGCAAAACTGATCGAATTGGCGGACGAAGCGGGAATCGCGATTCGGGCTTTCCCTCCGCTCGCCGTGCCGGAACCAAATGAAGCGCCGAAGGGAATGAACAAAGAATGAGCGCGGCGGCGGGAGAGCCGAAGAGGATCCGTGTCGCCGTTGTGGGCTCTGGCGAATTCGGACGCAACCACGCGCGGGTGTACAGGGAACTCAAAGGCGCGGAACTCGTTGGAGTCTTCGACCAGAATCAAGAGCGCGCCGCGGCGGTTGCGGCGGAATTTCAGACGCAAATCTTGAAGAGTCTGGATGAATTGCGCGGCCGCGCGGCCGCCGCGAGCGTCGCCGTCCCGACGGCCGCGCATGCGGAGGTGGGCTGCCGGCTGCTGGAAATGGGACTCGACGTTCTTGTTGAGAAGCCCATCGCCGTGAATCTCGCGGAGGCCGATGCGCTGCTCCATGCAGCGAAGAAAAATGGACGGATTCTGCAGGTGGGCCACGTCGAACGCTTCAATCCTGCCGTGATTGCGGTTGAGCCGATCCTGAACCGGCCGCTGTTTTTCGAAGTGCATCGATTGGGAGTCTTCACGCCGCGCAGCCTCGACGTGGACGTGATTTACGATTTGATGATTCACGATCTCGACATTTTGCTGGCGCTGGTCAATGAACCGGTGGCGGAAGTCAAAGCCGTCGGGATTCCGGTCCTGACGGACAAAGTGGACATCGCGCATGCACGCCTGGAATTTGCGGGAGGAGCTGTAGCCAATATCACCGCCAGCCGGGTTTCCACCGAACGCGTGCGCAAGATGCGCTTCTTCCAGCAGCACGAGTACATTTCGCTGGATTATGCGCGGCGCGATGCCCTGCGCATTGCCGTGAAGAAGCCCGGTCCGCAGCCTGAGTTTGGGTTTGAAAAACTGAACGCCCCCGCGGTCGAGCCATTGCACGCGGAACTCGAAGCATTCGTCGATGCCGTGCGCTCGCGCAAGGAGCCGCGCACGAACGGAGCAGCGGGGCGCGCGGCGCTCGAATTGGCAGGCCGCGTCATGGCAAGCATCCAAGAGCACGCCGCGCGCGTCAATGTCTTAGGCGGCCGCAAGACAGCCGACGTCCTGGGCGATCGCAAGGCGGCCGGCCTGGATGCTTTCGCCACACACGACAAAACAAAATGATTCCACGGATTCTGGTTCCGATCGATGCTCGTCCACCCGCGGCGGTGGATGCGCCAACGCAGCGCCGCCGTCCCACTACCATGGACGAACGCACGCTGGTGCCGGCCATGCTGCCCATCGTGCAGTTGGACGGGCACTCCACCATTCCCGCGAATCTGCCCCTCGAGTCCATTGCGGCGCGCGTCGTCGTGCCCCGCGATGTGAATCGCGAAGCCTACAGCGTCACGGAAGACCATTCGACGCCGCTGCAACCGACGGACCTGGACGAGCGCATCGCCGTGCCGGCGGGCGCCGCACCGCCGGAAATGAGCTCGTATCCGCTGCATGTTCCGGAAGACCTCGTCGACCCTAATATTTTCATTACCGGCGAAGTCAATCTGACCGTTCCCGAGCATAAGGAGGAAAGAGCAAAGGCCAGGTGGCAAGTCACCATGCGGCTTTTGTTGGCTTACTCCCTGCTGATTACCTTGATTTTGTTGCAATCGAAGCTGTTCCCACCGCATGAGCCGACCCAGGCCGATGTTGATCTCGCGCGCAAGCAACTGACGTTGCTGCTTCCGCCAGGGAAATTCGAATCGCCGAAGCCCTCGACCCGTCCGGCTCAACCCACCCCCAAAGTGCATGTCGATCCGCGCGTGTTGCGGGAAGTTGCGCCGCCCATCGCTCCAACGCCGGCGCCTCAACCAGAACGTCCAGTGAGAGAGCTGCCGAACGCGCCGGTGCCCAAGCCGAATGACGTTCAGCCGGAGCCGCAGCCCAGTGCGCCAACGCCAAAAACGGATGCGCCAAAGCCAGCGCTAAAACTCGAAGCGCCGGATACCCCGCAGCCTCAGCATGGGCTGATCTTGCCGAAGAATTCGGCCAGCCGATCGATCCAAGATACGATCCGTGAGGCGGCAAGGAGCCCGTCGGCGGGTGGCCGTTCCGGCGCGGTGATTGGTCCGATGCCGCGGTCGGGCGGGGCGCTCGGCGGGGGCGGATCACAAGGCTCTGGGGGCACTTACGGCAATGGCTATGAGATTCTTACGCCCACCGAGGGCGTGGATTTCAGTGATTACATGGCGCGTGTAGTCGCGGCGGTGCGGCGGAATTGGTATGCAGTGATGCCTGAATCGGCGCAGCTTGGCGACCGTGGGCGCGTTGCTCTGCAATTCCGCATCATGAAGAATGGCGGTGTGCCAGACGGAGAGCCGGTGCGGCTACTGGGTTCCGGAAAAGAACCGCTCGACCGCGCGGCCGTGTCTGCCATTCGCTCGTCGAATCCGTTCGAACCGCTGCCACCGGCATTCAGCGGACCGTACATCGAGCTGCGGTTTTATTTCCTGTATAATTTGCCCATCGAAGCCGCTTACCAGTGAAACTCCCGCGCCAACAGGTTCTGGGCAGTCTTCTCCTCGTACTTTTCTTGCTCATCTTTCTTTTTGTTCGCGCGCGTCATCTCCTCGTTCGATGAGCGAAAATAAAGTGCTCTTGCCTCTCGTGGCCATCGTCGGTCCGACGGCATCTGGAAAGTCGGCGCTTGGCGTGAAGCTCGCGGAGCAGCTCGGGGGGGAAGTTGTGGCCTGCGATTCGACGCAGCTCTATCGCGGCTTTGATATTGGCACCGCTAAACCCACTCCGTCCGAACGCCACGGCATTCCGCACCATCTGATCGACGTTCTTGGGCCCAAGGACGAAGCAACCGCGGGAGGCTACCGCCAGTTGGCTTTGCAGATTCTGGAAGACTTGCGGCAGCGCAAACGCCTGCCGGTATTCACCGTCGGCACAGGATTGTATTTGCGCGCGCTGCTCGAGGGTCTTGCGGACGTTCCGCAGCGCTCGGAAGAACTGCGCAAGCGGCTCCGCGCAAGCGTTCAAGAACATCCGCCCGGCCACTTGCATCGTGCCTTGAAGCGGCTCGACCCGGAGGCGGCCGCGAAAATCGCGCCTGGGGACGAGCAGAAGCTCATCCGCGCCGTCGAAGTTTGCATTCTGACACGCAAGCCGATTTCAGAAACGCATCGAACCGGCCGCCTTCCCCTGGAAGGATGGCGCGTTCTAAAAGCCGGATTGATGCCGCCGCGCGAAAAACTCAACGAGCGCATCCACGCCAGAACGGAGGCCATGCTCGAGCAGGGATGGATGCGCGAAGTGCAAGCGCTGCTCGAGAGCGGCCTGAGCGAGGATTCGAAGCCATTCGATTTTATCGGCTACCGCGAATTGCGCGCGGTGCTGCGGAGCGAAATTCCTTTGGAAGGAGCGCGGGGAGCGATTCAGCAGGCCACGCGGCGCTACGCCAAACGCCAGCTCACCTGGTTTCGAAAGGAGCAGAGCGTACGTTGGTTTTCAGGATTTGGCGATGATGCCGGGGTGCAAGCCGGCGTTATCGAATGGCTTCAGGCAGAAGGCCTGAAACCGGAGAAACTCTTCGGCTAAGCCGAATTCTTTAGTTCCAGCGACGGCAATCTTATTTTTCTCGCTGAGCTATTTTGGCGTAACTTCTGTTTTGGCTTTGTCCTGGATGGAAAGCAACTCCACCTCAAAGATGAGAGTCGCGCCGGGGCCGATGTCCGCGCCCGCTCCGCGATCGCCATAGCCCAGCTCCGATGGAACAAAGAGTTGCCACTTCGATCCCACCGGCATGAGCTGGAGAGCTTCCGTCCAGCCCTTGATGACTCCATTTACCGGAAATGATGCCGGCTGGCCGCGCTTGTAGGAGCTGTCAAATTCCGCGCCGGAGAGGAGCGTGCCTCGATAATTGCAAACGACGGTGTCAGTGGCCGCGGGCTTCGGTCCCGTACCCTCGGTCAAAATCTTGTATTGAAGACCGCTGGGCAGCGTGACAACGCCTTCCTTCGTTTTATTCGCCGCCAGAAACTCGACGCTTTCTTTCTTGTTTGTTTCCCCGGCCACTTTCATTTTCTCTTGCTGTTTGTTACGTACCTCGGTCTGCAGTTGCGTGAGCGCGGCTCGCGCTTCGTCTTCTGTCTCGAGCATCTTGCCGCCGGCGAGGGCGTCTTTCAGGCCCCGCAGAACGATGGTCGGGTCCACCTCGACGCTCTGCTTCTGCAGGTTGGTCCCGAGATTCATTCCGAGCGCATAACTGACTTTGTCTTTCTGCGTCTTGAGCGTCAGGACACTCTGGGTCCGTGGCTTGGCTGCTGGTCCCGTCTTCGCCGCAGGCGCCTTCTGAGCGCCAGCAGCGGGGGCCGGTGCAGCCTTCGCCGCGGGAGGTTGTTGGGCCTTCGCCGCCGGTGTCTGCTGCGCCTGGGCATTCCCAATCAGCATCATTCCGGCCGCCAAAAGATTTACCACGGTGATAGTCAATTTTCGCATGGACCCATCTTCCCATGGGTCTACCGGCTTCGTAAACCCCCATTGATCCGCGCAAGCCTCACAGGGTTGGAGACGGGTCGCGGGGCTGGGGAGAGAGGCGTATAATTGTCCGGGGTGAGCCCCGCCAGAAATGCGCAAGTCCGCACGATGACTCCCGGCCGATCTCAGTGACGAAAGCGCAACATCAAGTCTCGACAGCAGAGCGCGCCTTGCTAGTAGGCGTTGGATGGAAGCGTGCGCCTCGCTTTCCCGGCATGCCTGCGGGCGAGCAGGGTCGCGAATCGCTTACGGAGCTGGTGGAGCTGGCGCGCAGCGCGGGCGCGGAGATCGCTGGAACCGTTTTCCAGATGCGCGATGCCGCGGATCCCGCAACGCTGGTGGGCCGCGGCAAGTTGGATGAGATTCGCGCCGAAGCCACGGCGCACAAAGCGCCGTTGATTATTTTCGACAGCAACCTCTCGCCCATGCAGCAGCGCAACATTGAAGAAGCGACGGAACGCCGAGTGATCGACCGCACGCAGTTGATTCTCGATATTTTCGCGCGTCATGCGCGAAGCCGCGAAGGCCAGTTGCAGGTCGAATTGGCGCAATTGAATTACATGCTGCCCCGCCTGACCGGAAAGGGAACCGCGATGTCGCGCCTCGGCGGCAAGAGCGGCGGCGGTGGCGCGGGTGGCGGCGCGGGACGCATCGGCGTGCGCGGCCCCGGTGAAAAGAAACTCGAAACGGACCGCCGCCGGATTCGTGACCGCGTCGGCAAGATCCAGACCAGTATTGACGAAATCCGCAAACAGCGGGCGCTGCGGCGTGAGGCGCGCAATGCCGTTCCTCTCGGCACCATCGTCCTGGTGGGCTACACGAACGCGGGCAAGTCCACGTTGTTCAATGCGCTGAGCCGCGCCGAGGTGCTGGTTTCCTCGAGGATGTTCGCGACGCTCGATCCCACGATCCGCGCGCTGCGCCTTCCCTCGAACCGCCGCGTGCTGGTTTCCGATACCGTCGGGTTTATCCGCGATCTGCCAAAAGGATTGCTGACGGCCTTTCGCGCGACGCTTGAGGAAGTACAGGAAGCCGCTTTGATACTGCACGTGAGCGACGTCTCCAATCCGCATCACCACGAACTCGACGAGGAAGTCGACAAGATTTTGCGGGAACTTGGCGTCGACGGCCGCCCCAGGCTGCGCGTGCTGAATAAGATGGACCGGCTTACTCCTGAGGAGCGAAAAGCCATCAGCAACGGCGCAGAGCGAGGCGCTGGCACGGGCGGCGTGCCCGTGTTGGTGTCCGCTTTGACGGGCGAAGGGATCGAGGAATTGCTGCGGCGCATGGACGCCGAGATGCCCACCGATCCCGTTGTAACGCTTTCAATTCGGTTGCCGCTGGCCGAAGGTCGCACGCTTGCCATGATTCATGCGCTGGGACGGGTTCTCCACTCGGAAATTGATGATTCGCACATGCGTCTCGATGCGGAAGTACCCGCGTCCATCGCCAAGCGCCTGCGGCTCAAAGAGTATGCCGTGGAGGAAACATTTCCGCGCGCGATCTCGTAATATAGAATAGCGGCCGGCGGCTCTGCGGTCCTCATCCGCACGGACCGCTTTGCGGCCGTCACAAACGAGGTTGCCATGGCTGCTTTCTTCTTGTGGATCATCCTGTTCATCCTGTGCTGGCCGCTCGCGCTGCTTGCTCTCGTGCTGTATCCAATCGTTTGGCTGCTGACGCTGCCTTTCCGCCTTGTGGGAATCGCCGTCCATGGAGTTCTCGGTCTTTTCAGCGCCATCTTCATGCTTCCAGTCAGGCTCCTTCGCGGTCCGCGGTCCATTTGAGCGGCGTGGCTCGCTATTTGGACCTGCTAACTGCGGAGTAAAGGCGCGTAAAACCTCTGTTTTTACTCACTTGCGGCTGCCCTCGGAGCTCTTCTTCCTTCAGGCTCGAGACCCAACCTCTGTGGAAAACGCTGTGGAAACTGTGGCCCATTCCTGCAGATTGGCCCATGCACCCTGCTTGATGTGCCGGAGAAGTAAAAATCTATATCCTCGCAACACATTGAAATCAAATAAGTTAGTGGGACTTCTACGCCAATCGGACTCCACATCTCGCCTGCTCCGTCGTATAGGCGCACTTTCTACATTTGCACAGATTTGCAGCAGGGGCATTACGAATGAGTATCTCTGTTCTATGTTTGTACCTGTGGGAATGCGTTAATCCCGGAGTAACTACGCAAGACCAAAATGCCAATGGATTGGGGCTCCCCGGGGCGCTCTCCGAACCGCCTCTGACGTGTTGACGCATCCTTACACCAAGTCTATAGTGAAACTGCGGTGGCTGAAGCCACGGGGCGGCACCCCCGCAGTCATGCGCCCATGAATCTTCCTAACTCACTGACGCTGTTGCGGATCTTCTTCGTTCCCGTCCTCATCGTGATCCTCCTCACCCGTAGTCCCAACGTCGACTTCTGGGGCTTCTCCATGCACTTCGAGGTCTGGGGCGTGCTGATTCTGCTCCTGGCTGCGGCGACCGATTGGGCGGATGGATACCTGGCTCGGCGGCGCCTGCAGGTGACGACCCTTGGCATTCTTCTCGACCCCATTGCCGACAAGCTCTTGATTTCAGCGGCGTTCATTTCGCTGGTGGACATGCACCTTGTGCCCCCGTGGATGGTGGTGATCATCATCGGCAGAGAATTCACGGTTCTCGGTCTTCGGAATATCGCCTCGGCCGAGGGATTCACGATCGAAGCATCCACGCTTGGAAAGACGAAGATGGTTTTGCAGGTGTGTGCGGTTGCGGTACTCATCGTTGCGGCGCGGCACCCGTCGCTGAAACCGCTGGCGCAAATCCTGCTTTGGCTCGTTGTGATTAGCGCGCTCGTCTCCGCCGCTCAGTACTTCCGGCGCTTCTGGAGCCACGTCGACGACAGCATCAAGAAACGCCGCCGGCTCCGCATGCTCGAAGCCCGCAAGAAGTCCGAGGATGCCGTTCCTCTCTGAAGCGGACCGGCGCGCCGCTCTGCAACTAGCCCGGACAGCCGTTGTCGAAGCCATCGCCCACCGCAAACTTCCTGATGTGTTCCCTCGCGAAGGAATCTTCGCAGAGCGCCGCGGCGTCTTCGTGACCCTCCACGTGCGCAATCGCCTGCAGGGTTGTATCGGCGTCATCGAGGCGAACGAACCTTTGGGAGAGGCCATTATTCACTGTGCTGCCAGCGCGGCGCTGGAAGATCCACGGTTCGCCCCCATGAGGACAGACCAGCTGGCTGAACTTAACATTGAAATCTCATTGCTTTCACCCATGGAACAGATTGCCCCTGAATCAATCGAAATCGGGCATCACGGGCTATTCGTCCGTTTACACGCGCAGCGCGGGCTGCTTCTCCCCCAGGTTGCCATCGAGCATCGGCTGACGCGCGAGCAATTCCTAGAGGAGACCTGCCGCAAGGCGGGGTTGCCTCGCGAAGCCTGGCGCGATCCCGAAGCTCGCCTCTTTGGATTCACTTGTGAAATCCTTTCCGAGAGTTCACATCACGAGAGGGCCTAATGGGTTGGCCGAAGCTCGAAATCGAACAGCGGGGTAAAAACAGAAGGCCCGCGCGGAGAAACCGCAGCGGGCCTAAACCATTCAGGGGTGCCGGGTCTACTCGATTTCGACGTAGTCGCCCGCGTAGACTTCGATTGAATTGAATGTGATCACCATCGTCGATGCATTGCGGTTCACATTAATGACGATTCCTTCGCCGAGCACTTCCCGCGGCAGATCATTCCATTCGTAGCGCATGGGCGCGCTCCCGAAGCCGTACATGGAGTACTGATAACCCTTGTTTTGTGGCACGGTCTCTGCCATTCCGCCTTGATACCGGAAGATTCGGAAGTAATCGCCGACCTTGACCCCCTGGTTGGCCCCGAGGTTTACGTAGACCGCGCTGAGCTTACCGAAGACCTGTCCGTAGTCTTTTCCAGCCACCACCATGGCCACAGGCTTGCCGCTCACAGGCGCAAAGTGATCGAAGGCGGCAGGATCCTTCAACGGCGGTGATGGACGTTCCTGATAAGGCTGGAGGATATCCCCGCGCTGCATGTATCCGCACGAGAATATGACCTGAGCGACAGAAACCTTGGGCTGAACGTTTACCACCCGGACCTGTCCCGCGTCCAAATAGGGCGTGCCCATGGCCTTCAGGAGTTTTGTCTGCCACTTGAACCAGGGCACGTCAGTGGGATCCTGGTCCGGCCGCACAACCGAGAACCGGTCGCCAACTCGAATGCCCTTATCCATGCCGCGATTGATGTGCACATAGTCGCCGCGCAAAAAGGTAATCTTGTAGTCTGATTGCTCCCCGGAGACGATCTGGATCTCTTCCGGTATTCCTTGCTGCGAGATGAAACCTGAACAGTTTACCGTGCTGAAGTCAATTTGAGAAACTGCCGGAGCCGCCTGGGGGGCGTTTTGTGCCGAACTTACCGCAGCACCCAGGAAGACCGATAGGGACAAGACAGCGATTCTAGCGCGCATTCCATAACTCCTTCGAAAACACGCCCTACGGGCCGTGCATGGACTTTTCCTAGCGAAAGTATCAGGGCCTAATCCACCCGTCAACCAAATGCCAGAGGCTGCTTTACACTTTTGATACGGGCGCACGCGGCGAATACGGCATACTACTCCCTGTATTTTCAATAGATTGGCGGCAAAGGCGTGCTTATGGGCCTCTTTGGCACAGGATTGCGGCGGATTTGCGCGGTCGTGGCAGCCTCCACGGCGGACGAAATGTCGAGGATGGTGCGCTCCGCCCTAAAGCAAACCAGGACCGTCGAGTTGCGCCTCGATTGGCTGAGCAGTGATGCCGAGCGTGCGCGATTCCTCGACTGGCTCAGAAAGGGCCAACCTCGGAATGCCACATTTCTCGCGACCTGCCGCCGCCGCGAAGGCGGAGGTAAATTTGCCGGGCCTGTTGATCGCGAACTCTACTGGCTGATTCAGGCCCGCGAAGCCGGTTGCCAATGGTGCGATCTCGAAGTGGAAACCTTGCGCAAACTTCCCGGTCAGTCCGTTCGGGAATATCCCGTGCCTCCGCGCGTCTTGCTTTCCTTACACGACTTTGAGCGCACGCCGGATTTGCCCCGAAGAATGAACCCGCCAGCCCACGGCGGAGTCGATGCCGTGAAGATTGCGGCCGAAGCGCGGACCATCCAGGACAGCGTCCGAATGTTGCGGCTGGCGCGAAACTCCAAAAATTTTGTCGCCGTACCCATGGGAGAAGCCGGCCTGCCCGCGCGAATCCTCGCCTTGCGCGAGGGAAGCGCGCTGGCTTACGCGCCTGTCGCCGAGGCGACCGCCCCTGGCCAGGTTTCGCTTGACGAGATGAAGCATCTCTACCGCGCGCACTCCCTGACGCGCCGCACACGGGTCTACGGAGTGATTGGCGATCCCATCGGTCATTCTCTTTCTCCGTTGATGCACAACACGGGATTCGCGGTGCGCCGCGTTGATGCCGTCTATCTCCCATTTCTGGTGCGGCAGCTCGGCGATTTTCTTGCGGCTGTTCCGGACTTCGGTGTCCGCGGCTTCAGCGTCACCCTGCCGAACAAGCAGGCCATCCTCAAACACCTGAAGGAATGCGACCCGCTGGCGGCAGAGATCGGCGCCGTGAATACCGTTGTGGTCCATAGTGACGGTTCGCTTCACGGCAGCAATACGGATTACGTCGGCGTGCTCCGCGCGCTGGAGAAAAAACTCCAAATCAAAGGGAGCCGTGCGCTGATCTTCGGCGCCGGTGGATCGGCGCGTGCGGCTGCGTTCGCCCTGTCGCGCGCCGGCGCTATGGTTGGAATTTGCGCCCGGCGCGAGAAAGCGGCGAAAGAACTGGCGCGGGCCGTGGGTGGAGAAGTAATACCGCGACGCGCTTTACGCACGGCATTCTTTGACGCCGTCCTCAACGCTACGCCGGTGGGCATGCACCCGCGCGGCGGAATTTCACCTCTCGCGCCTGGCGAGTTACACTGTCGGATCGTGATGGACCTAATCTACCGCCCACAGAGGACTCAACTCTTGAAGCTCGCCGCGCAAAAAGGAATCGCCACCGTCTCTGGCGTCGAGATGTTTCTCGCGCAGGGCTTCGCTCAATGGGAGATCTGGACGGAAAAGCGCGCGCCCGAATCGGCCATGCGGAGCGCCGTGCTCGGCGCCTTGCGCACGGAAGAGTCGCGTCGCCAGGCGAAGCCGCGGAGGCGGCGATGATCCAGCCGGACTTCCGAGAATTCCAGCGCCTCGCCAAGCAGGGCAACCTCATCCCCGTCTACGATGTTTTTTCGGCGGATTTGCTGACTCCCGTCAGCGCCTATCTGCGCATCGCCCAGGGTGCGCGCTACTCCTTCCTCCTCGAAAGCGTGGAGGGCGGCGAAAAAATCGCGCGCTACACGTTTGCGGGCGCGCACCCCGAAGAAGTTTTCCGCTACGCCAACGGTGCGTGCGTCCTGGAGAGCGGCGACCGCATGGTCTGGGAAGAGCGCGATCCCATCTCGTTCTTGCGCGAGCGCATCGAGCGTTTTCGCCCTGTGCGGCTTCCCGGATTGCCGCCGCTGGTCGCTGGCGCCATCGGCTATTTCAGCTACGACATGGTTCGGCTGATCGAGCGCATTCCCAAGCGCCTCCGCGATGAAATCGGCCTGTACGACGCCATGCTGATGTTCTATCACGGGCTCGTCGCTTTCGATCACGTGCAGCACCGCTTGTGGATCGTTCGCAATGTTTTCACCGAAGGCCCCGGCACCCCTCGCGCGAAATACAACGCCGCCGTGCGCGAAATCAAAGAGACGCGCCGGCTGCTCAATGAGCGCGCGCCCGCGGAACGGCCGAAGAAGCCGTCGAAAGCGAGGAGAGCCCGGCCGCTGAAAGTGACTTCCAATTTCCGCCGGCTCGAATACCTGGCTGCCGTGCGGAAAGCGAAGCAGTACATTCGCGCCGGGGATATTTTTCAGGTCGTGCTGAGCCAGCGGTTCTCGGCAAAGACGCAGGCCGAGCCGTTTGAAGTCTATCGCGAGCTTCGCGCGTTGAATCCCTCACCCTATCTTTTCTACCTGCAACTGAACGACGTCTCCGTCGTCGGCAGCTCGCCGGAAATGCTCGTCAAAGTTCAGGGACGCGATGTTTTCTACCGTCCCATCGCCGGCACGCGTTGGCGCGGCAAGGACGAAGCCGAAGACCAGCGCCTCGAACGCGAAATGCTGGCCAGCGAAAAAGAGCGCGCCGAGCACATCATGCTCGTCGATCTGGGACGCAACGATCTCGGCCGCGTCTGCGACTACGGCACGGTGAAGCCCGAAAAATTGCTCACCGTCGAGCGCTACTCGCACGTCATGCATCTGGTTTCCAGCCTGCGCGGCCGCCTCCGCGAGGACGTGGATTGTTTCGACGCGCTGATGGCTTGTTTTCCGGCCGGCACGGTCTCCGGCGCGCCCAAAGTTCGCGCCATGGAAATCATCGAAGAGATGGAACGCACCCGCCGTGGAATTTATGCCGGCGGCATTCTCTACCTCGATTTCACGGGCAACCTTGATTCCTGCATCGCGCTTCGTACTATGGTGATCAAGAACGGCATAGCCCACGTGCAGGCCGGCGGCGGCATTGTTGCGGATTCCACCCCGGAGGGCGAGTATCAGGAGAGCGTGAACAAGTCGAAAGCGCTGCTCACGGCGCTGGAAAAAGCGCACCGCGGGAATCGATCCAGGAAACAGTCATGATTCTGCTTCTCGACAACTACGATTCCTTTACCTACAACCTCGCGCAGTATCTCGGCGAGCTGGGTTGCGACGTCGAGGTCCATCGCAACGACAAAATCACCGTGGAAGAGATCATCCGGCGAAACCCGGAGCGCATCGTAATTTCTCCCGGTCCTTGCACGCCGCAGGAGGCCGGCATTTCCGTGGAGCTAGTCGAGCGCCTCGCCGGAAAATTTCCCATTCTCGGTGTGTGCCTCGGCCATCAAGCCATTGGCGCTGCGTTCGGCGGTAAAATTGTCCGCGCTCCGAAACTCTTCCATGGCAAAACGAGCCAGATCCATCACGACGGCAAGAATATCTTCAGCAAGCTGCCGGATCCCTTCACCGCCACGCGCTACCATTCCCTGATCGTCGAGAAAAAATCCCTGCCGCGTGAACTCATGATCACCGCCGAGACCGACGACGGCATCATCATGGCCTTCCGTCACCGCCGCCACAAAATCGAAGGCGTCCAGTTCCACCCCGAGTCCGTCCTCACCGAATCCGGCAAGCAACTCTTAAAAAATTTTTTGTCTCTCTGACTTCGCTGCGAAGTTCTTCTCCGTGATCCTCGGTGGTCTCTGTGCCCTCTGTATTGAATCTTTTCTTTTCACCAATTCAAATCCGCCAAAATCGCCCCATAGATCTCCATCCCCCTCCAAAATTGTCCCAGCCGCAAATTTTCATCCGAGCTGTGCTGATGATTGTCGTGATTTACAATCGGCACCCCAATCCAAGGCAAACCAAGGTCTTCGAAAATATACATCGGTACGCTGCCGCCCAGCGTTGGCGCGACGACGGCACTTCCGCCCGTCGTATCTTGCACGAGCTGAACGAGCGCTTTTGAAACAGGCAACTCCATGGAAGTTCGAGAAGCGCGATAATTCCAGACCTCCTTGACCACACGGACGACATAGGGATTTGAAAGGCGCTCCTCCCTTGTGGGCGGGGCCGAAGTCACATAAAAACCTTGTTTCCGAATGTGCGCCAGCACCTGCTCGAATTTCTTGTCGGGGTCCTCGCCTTTCACTAACCGCACATCGAGCGCAGCCTCGGCCTTCTCCGGCACGATGTTTTGCGCCTGCTCGCCGACGTAGGCGCTGCGCAGCCCCCGAATATTCAGCGAGGGGAGTTGAAGAAGCTCAACAAGGCGTTTGCCACCGCCCTCCGGTTTGGCGAACTGGAGCTCTCTTTCGAGATCGGCATCATTGTTCGGCATCTCTTCGAGCGCTCGTTTCTCGGTGTTTCCGAGTGGCACGATGTCGTCGTAGAAGCCCTCAATCAGTACGCGTCCATCGTCCGATTTCATCGAAGCGAGAAGCCGCGCCAGCTCGAAGCCTGGATTTGGCGCCCAGTTTCCGTAGTGACCGCTGTGCAAGGCGTGGAGCGGCCCAAAAGTCGTGATTTCGAATCCGAGAATGCCTCGGTTTCCGAAGAAGACTAGCGGCCGCCCGCTTTGATGCACGGGCCCATCTCCGGTGATCAGCAAATCTCCGCCGAGCAGATTCTTATGAAGTTCCAGTGTGCGTTGCAGATTCGGCGAGCCCGCCTCTTCTTCGCCTTCCAAGACGAGCTTCAGATTGACGGACAGGGGAATATTCTTAGCTCGCAGCGCGTCGAGGGCGGCAAGCAGCGCCACGATCGGCGATTTGTCATCCGAGGACGAACGCGCGTAGAGCCTCCAATTGTCGTTATAAACCGCCCGATGTTGCGCGCTGTTTTCCGGCAGGGGAATCCGCTTTCCGCTGGCTTCGATGGCCGCGTCGCGCAGCACCGGCTCGAACGGTTTCCCATCCGTCCACGCTGCCGGATCGACCGGCTGTCCGTCATAGTGCGCATAAAAAATCACCGTGCGTTTCGCTTCCGGCGTGATCAGCTTGCCGAAAACCACCGGCCCCCGCCCGCTGATCGGCAGCAGATGCGTTTCGATCCCGCGCGCCTCCAGCATCCCGACCAGATGCGCCGCATTCTTCTGAATATTCCCCGTGTCGCTGGCAATGTTCGGGATCGTTAGAAATTCGCTCAGTTCGCGGATGATGCGGTCCTCGTTATCCATCCGGTAATCGCGCACTTCCTGCGCGACCTGCGCAGGGGCCGGCGGTGTTGACTTCTGCGCGAGCGCCGGATACGGTAAAAAGGCAATCAATAGAGTGACCACTATGTTTCTCAAAGTTCCTCTCCTCTAACGCTCCAGGCGGCTTAGCTGCCGCAGAGCAAAACGGCTGGCCCCGCGCGGCCTGCCAGCGATTCTATCCGACCCTTAAGGTCTCTGCTCGTTTGCCGGTTTCTTCCCGCGGTATGCAGGTTCCGCGGCGCCACTTTGGAGCTGTAGATGAGTGAGTTTGCGCTGGAAGTTGAAAACCTCGTAAAAGTGTACGCCTCGCGCGGAAAACCGCCGATCCGCGCCGTCGACGGCATGAGTTTCCGTGTGCCTCGCGGAATCATCTTCGGTCTGCTTGGACCCAACGGCGCGGGGAAGTCGACACTGCTGCGCATGCTCTCCACGCTCACGCTCCCGACCGACGGCACCGCGAAGATTCTCGGCTACGACGTCGTGAAAAAGCCCATCGAAGTCCGAAAGCGGATTTCGTCGGTGATTCAGGCGACAGCAGTCGAGCTGTTCCTGTCCGTCAAAGACAATTTGCTCACCTACGCGCGCTTCCAGGGACTCGACAAAGCGACGGCGGCGCGCCGTGCCGATGCCCTGATCGTGGAATTTCAGCTCGGCCCGGAAGTCGACCGCAAGGTGCAGGATTTGAGCGGCGGTTTCCGCCGTCGCGTGCAAGTCGCGAAAGTCTTCATGGTCGATACGCCCGTGCTTTTCCTGGATGAATTCTCGACCGGGATGGATCCCATCCTGAAGCGTCAGGTAATGAATCTTCTGCGTGCCGAAGTCGAGAAAGGAAGAACCATCATCCTCACTACGCAAGTCCTCAGCGAAGCCGAAGACCTTTGCGACGACATCCTCATCATCGACAGGGGAAAACAGATCGCGCGCGGCGACCTCAACACGCTGAAGCTGCTTTCCCATGGCGTGTACGAGATCAATCTGGCGTTCGACCATCTGCCGGAAAACATCCAGGCGGAGATTGCCGCGCTCTCGCCCATCCGCTCCACCATCGAAGCAAACGCGATTGATCTCACCCTCAAAATCGAAGAGGACCGCGTCATGGACGTCGTCAGCGCGCTCTCCCGCAACCGCCATGTCCTGCGTGTCGAAGTCCGCGGCGCAAGCCTGGAAGATATCTTCGTCGAGTTAACCACGCGGGAAGGGAAGGAGCTGGCATGAACGCCATCTCCGCCGTTGTCTATCGCGAAGCGAAAATTCGCGCCACCAACTTTACCTTCATCTTCTGGGATCTCTTCTTCCCGCTCCTCTACATGCTTGTCTTTGGCGTCGGCATCAATACCGCCATCGGTGCTCCCACCGGGCTCGGCAACGTGAATTACAACGAATTCTTCCTGGCGGGAATTCTGGCCATGGCCAGTTTTGCCATCGCCTCCAATACTTCCTGGTCGTTTTTCCTTGACCGCGACAACGGCATCTTCTACGAGATGCTCACCTATCCCATGAGCCGCAGCGAATACCTGCTCGGGAAAGTCATTTTCAATGTCCTCATCTCCATCGGTCAGGCCGCTCTCACTCTTGTGGTCGGCCGTCTCGTTCTAGGCATCCGCGTCCAGTGGGCGAAACTACCGCTGCTCCTGACAGCCATGGCCATCGGCACGGCCGGATGGTTTTTCTTCTATGCCATATTCGCCTTGCGCATCCGGCGCAATGATCTCTTCAACAGCATCACCAGTGTCTTTTATTTCGTTTTTATGTTTGCCAGTTCGATGTTTTATCCGCTCGAGCCGCTCCCCGCGTGGTTTCGCATCACCGCGCTCCTGAATCCCATCACCTGGGAGATCGATTGGCTGCGTTACACCTCGATCGGAATCGGCAATTTCCATTCGATTTTGCTCGAAGGAGTGGCATTCCTGGTCTTCGCGCTGGCTTGTTTTGCCTACGCCGTGCGCTGCCTGCAGCAACAGGAGTAGTTATCGCGGTTGGGCTTGAACTGCTGTAGATATGCTCCGTGCCGGGAGGGCCGCCCGCCCCACTTAAGTCCTGTTTGTGAAAGCGGCCAGAGTCACCAGTTTCTCGCCTGCTGCCCCGGAGGAGATGACGAAACTTGCCAGTCCTGCCGCTTCTCGAAAATTGGCAGCCACATCCGCAGCGACAAGCGCAGCCGCGGCATTGACCACCACGATATCGCGGGCTGGTCCGGCTTCGCCTTCCAGGATGCGCTGGATCAGCGCCGCATTTTCGGTAGGCGTCCCCCCGCGAATGGATTCGAGCGGGGCGCGCGTCACGCCGAACTCTTCCGGCGTCACCGTGAAGCGCCGGACCGCGCCGCCTCGGACCTCCGCCACCATCGTCTCCCCCGTGAGCGAAATCTCATCCAGGCCCCCCGCGCCGTGCACCACGAACGCGCGTTCGACACCCAGCTCTGCTAGTGTTGCGGCCACTAGGTCAATGACATCCTCAGAAAAAACGCCCAGCACTTGCGATTGCGCTCCCGCTGGATTCGTGAGCGGCCCCAGAAGATTAAACACTGTTCGCACGCCGATCTGTTTACGCGCGGGAGCCGCATGCCGCGTGGCCGTGTGCGCGGCTTGGGCAAACAGAAATCCGATGCCGATCTCCCGGATCGCAAGCCCATACCGTTCGAACGGCAGATCGATCCGCACCCCCAGCGCTTCCAGCACGTCTGCCGAACCGCTTCGCGAGCTGGCCGCGCGATTCCCGTGCTTTGCCACTCGCGCACCCGCCGCTGCCGCAACGATTGCCGCCGCCGTCGAGATATTAAACGTATTTGCGCCATCGCCGCCGGTTCCGCACGTGTCCACCATGTTCGCGGGCTGTGCCTCGCACTCTGCAAACACGCGCGTGGCGTGCCGCCGCATCACGCGCGCAAATCCCGCCAGTTCCTGCACCTCAAGGGGCCGCCGGTTGAGTGCCGCCAGCAACCGCACGATCTCCGGCGTCTCGACACGTCCGGTAAGCAGCTCCTCCATTGCTGCTTCTGCTTCCGCCCGCTTGAAGACGTGCCCGTCCTCGACTCGATCGATCAGCGGAAATTTCATCGGCATGCCGCCGCAAGACGGCAGCCGGGGCCGCGATGAAGCGCGCATTTTTTCATCATTTTCCCTGCCATTTCGCGGGTCCTTGCTCCGTTTCGGAGTTCCGGGTAAACTCTTATGTTTTGAGTGACCTCAAAATTCTAACACTGGTCGACCGCGATGCGGTCGCACGTGAATTGACCGCTTCGTGGTCACACGGAAGGCCGGACGCTCTGCGGCCGCGCTGGAAATAGGACCTCAATGAAGATTCACGAGTATCAGGCGAAAGCGATTCTCTCGAGGTATGGCGTGACCACTCCCCGCGGCGAAGTCGCCTTCACCAAGGAAGAAGCGCGCGAGGCCGCTCAGCGGCTGAAGTCGCACATCACCGTCGTCAAAGCCCAGATCCATGCCGGCGGCCGCGGCAAAGCAGGCGGCGTCAAGCTGGCCCGTTCCTCCGACGAAGCCGCCGATCTCGCCAGCCACATTCTCGGCATGAAGCTGGTCACTCCGCAAACCGGCCCCGCCGGTCGCATCGTCAAGCGCCTGCTCATCGAAGAAGGCCTGGACATCAAGCGCGAACTTTATCTCGGCCTCCTCGTCGATCGCGCCACCGGCCGCGTCGTGTTCATGGCCAGCGCTGCTGGCGGCATGGAGATCGAGGAAGTCGCCAAGGAAAATCCCGGCGCCATTTTGCGCGAAGCCATTCATCCGGCAGTTGGCTTGCAGCCTTATCAGGCCCGCAAGATTGCTTTCGGCCTGGGCTTGCCGATCGAAGTGGTCAACCACGCCACGCCATTCCTCCAGGCTCTCTATCGCGCCTTCATCGATACCGATGCCTCGCTTCTCGAGATCAATCCCTGCGTGCTTACCGGGGAAGGCAAGCTCGTTGCGCTCGACGCCAAGATGACCTTCGACGACAACGCCCTCTTCCGTCACAAGGAACTCCGCGAACTGCGCGACCTCGACGAAGAAGATCCGCTTGAAGTCGAAGCCTCCAAGCACGGCCTCAACTATATCAAGCTCGATGGCAGCGTCGCCTGTATGGTCAACGGCGCGGGCCTCGCCATGGCCACCATGGACATTATCAAGTACGCCGGCGGCTCTCCGGCGAACTTCCTCGATGTCGGCGGCGGCGCTTCTGCCGAGCAGGTGAAAAACGCTTTCCGCATTCTCATGAGCGATCCGGAAGTCAAAGCTGTGTTCATCAATATTTTCGGCGGCATCCTGCGCTGCGATGTTCTCGCCACCGGCGTCGTCGCCGCGGCCAAGGATTTGCAATTGAAAGTTCCCGTCGTCATTCGCATGGAAGGAACCAACGTCGAGGTCGGCCAGCAAATTCTCCGCGACAGCGGCTTAAACCTCACCATCGCCGACGGCATGAAGGACGGCGCGCAAAAAGTCGTGGCCCTCGCGGGAGGTGCACGATGAGCATTTTGGTCAACGAAAAAACTCGCCTCCTCGTCCAAGGTTTCACCGGCCGCGAAGGCACCTTCCACGCCCAGCAAATGATCGAATACGGCACAAACGTGGTCGGCGGCGTCACTCCCGGCAAAGGCGGCACCAAGCATCTCGAGCGCCCAGTCTTCAACACCGTCGCTGACGCCGCGAAAGCCACCGGCGCAAACGCCTCCGTGATTTTCGTTCCCCCGCCCTACGCCGCCGACGCCATCTTGGAAGCCGCCGACGCCGAGCTCCCGCTCATCGTTTGCATCACCGAAGGCATCCCCGCCATCGACATGGTGCGCGTCGCCTCCGTCGTGGACTTCAAGAAAACGCGCCTCATCGGCCCGAACTGTCCAGGCATCATTTCTCCTGGTAAATGCAAAATCGGCATCATGCCGGGCCGCATTCACAAGCAGGGAAACGTCGGCGTCGTCAGCCGCAGCGGCACGCTGACCTACGAAGCCGTCCATCAATTGACGCAGCTCGGCATCGGCCAATCCACCTGCATCGGCATCGGCGGCGATCCCATCATCGGCACGACGTTCCTCGACGCCATCCAGTTTTTCAACAACGATCCGGACACGCACGCCATCATTATGATCGGCGAAATCGGCGGCAACGCCGAAGAGCGAGCCGCGGAGTGGATCAAGGCCAACGTAAAGAAGCCCGTCGTCGGCTTCATCGCCGGCCAAACCGCTCCGCCGGGACGCCGCATGGGCCACGCCGGCGCGATCATCAGCGGCGGCCAGGGCACCGCCAAGGACAAGTACGCCGCGATGGCCGCCGCCGGCATCCGCACCGTCGAATCTCCCGCGGACCTCGGCGCCACGCTCGCCGCCGCTCTGAAATGAGAGGAATGGGAAATATTGAAGTGAAGAAATAACGAAGTAACGAAATAATGATAAATCGTCTTGGTCGCTGGGGGCTACCGCGCCGATCAAGACATACAAAGATCTGAACGTTTAGGGAGTCTTACGGGCTGGCCCTGGAGATTTCCCGCGCCACACGAAGATTTCCGGCAGCAGAACAATTTGAGCTGACGAGGCAGCTTCGCCGTGCCGCGCGATCCATACCGGCCAATATCGTGGAGGGCTGGGCAAAGCGCTCAGCCGCGGCGGAATTCAAGAGGTACTTGCAGATTGCGATCGGTTCCTGCGATGAGTGCAAACTATGGCTGGAACTGAGCCGTGACGAAGGTTTCTTAAACGCCGAAGAGTGCTCGTTGCTGACGAACTAGTTCAATGTTGTGGGAGCGATGCTGAAGAGCCTTGGGAGGCAGTGGAAGAATTTCCAGGGCTGAGTTCTTTGCGTTTTCGTTATTTCGTTACATCTTTACTTCATTACTTCTCTTTTCTCAGGAGATCGTTGTGGCCATCGAACGCACTTTCGCGATAATCAAACCCGACGCCGTAAGTCGCGGTCAGCAAGGCGAAATTCTTTCTCGCATTCACAAAGCGGGCTTCAAGATTGTCGCCATCAAATCCATGCGTCTCACCAAAGAAGAAGCCGGCGGCTTCTACGCTGTTCACAAAGAGCGCCCCTTCTTCGGCGAGCTCACCGACTTCATGAGCTCCGGCAAAATCTTCGCCTTGGTCCTCGAAGCCGAAGGCGCCATCCTCAAGTGGCGCGACACCATGGGCGCCACCGATCCCAAGAAAGCCGCCCCCGGCACCATCCGCCACGACCTCGGCACCAGCATCGGCAACAATTGCACTCATGGCTCCGACGCTCCGGAAACTGCCGCCTTCGAAATCAGCTACTTCTTCTCCGGCCTCGAACTGATCTGATTTTTCCGCGCGGTCATCCTGCTGCCGCGCGGTCATCCTGAAAGCCCGGCACCGGTCGGGCGTTCAGGATCTCAACCGGCAAATTCGGCTAGAATGCTCCGAGTGGACTCCCTCCGCGAACTTGGCCGCATGCTCCTCCTCTTCGGCGGCCTTCTCGTCCTCATCGGCGCTCTTCTCTACTTCGCCGCAAAACTCCCCTTCCGCCTCGGAAAACTTCCTGGCGACGTCGTCTACCGCGGCGAACACACCACCTTCTACTTCCCCGTCGTCACCTGCCTTCTGCTCAGCGCCGGTCTTTCTCTTCTCTTCTGGCTTTTTGGACAGCTACGCAAGTAACTAGGCCTTTTCCTTTACTTCTTTTACTTCCTTTACTTCCTTAACCTCCTTTACCTCATTTTCCCGACGCCGAACTCCGCGCGGATGAACGTCTTGATCCCTTCCTCCCCCGTCAATCGCAGGCAGAGCAATTTCCCCTCGCGTTCCAAGTCAATGTGAAAATCGAAGAACGGGCAGCACTTGCTTTCCGCGCCCACCCACTCCGCCAACTCGGAAAGCGATATGTCCGCCGGGCTGTGCTGAAATTCGTAGCCCTTTTCCGTTTCCATGATCTCCTTTCGCTGTGCAGTCAATTTCTCGCTCAATTGCTTATGGCGCGTGCGCTCCTCCGGCGTCAGTGCCTTCGTGTTGCAATAGAACTTGCTCTGTGCTGCCGCCACTTGTTTCTCCTGGTTCACGAGGGCAGGCGAGTTTTGGGCAACGAGCCCTGCTGCTTCGCCGCCCGCAATCAGCAGCGCCAGCGCCGCGCCCGCGGTCGCAACCGCCCTTCTCTTGCTCACTTTTCCAAGCCGTTCCTTCTTGCTATTCATGGCTTTCCTCCAAATAGGATTTGCCACGTCCCATTCCCGCATGCTAAAACTTAAAGTCAGCTTTAAGTCAAGTGCCTTGGAGTGCGGCGGCTTGCCGCCGCTTTTCCGGCCGTAACCAGGCTGCTAGCCTCTGGCACAGCACATTGAGACTTTCGCATCCAGAGAGCATTCGAAAATGAAAATCGGTGAACTGGCCGCCCGCGCCAGCCTCAACGCCTCGGCCATCCGCTACTACGAAAAAATGGGCCTCCTCGCCGCGCCCCAGCGGATCGGCGGCCAGCGCCGCTATCCCAGCGATGCCCTCCATCGCGTCCTCCTCATCCGCTTCGCCACCGACATGGGCTTCACCCTCGCCGAAATCAAGCTATTCCTCAGCGGCCTCCGCGACAACGCTCCCGTCGGCCCCCGCTGGAAAAAACTCGCCACCCGCAAGCTCGCCGAAGTCGATCAATCCATCGACCGTTCTCTCAAACTCAAATCCCTCCTCCAGGGCCTCCTCCGCTGCCGCTGCCCCTCTCTCCAATTCTGCGTCAATCGCCTCAGCCTCAGTCCCAAACTCCGCCGCCTTGAGAACATCCCGGATTAAGCACCGGTAATTTCCCTCCGTCAAAAGAGTGAGGTTGCAAAAGCGCGGGCGCAACCTGCAAGCTGATAAGCATGCCGGAACTACCGGATATCGCCGCTTACATCAGTGCGCTCGAACCGCGCATCGTCGCGCAGCCGCTTGATCGAGTGCGGCTTGCGAGCCCTTTTTTGCTTCGAACCGCACAACCGCCAATTACAAGTGTCGAGGGCCGCGCCGTGCGCGAACTGCGGCGAATCGGCAAGCGCATCGCCATTGGAGTAGAAGGCGATCTTTGGCTGGTGCTGCACTTGATGATTGCAGGCCGCTTGCACTGGCGGCCGCCGCAGGCAAAGTTGGCGGGCCGCCACAGTCTGGCAGCCTTCGATTTTCCCAGCGGCTCTCTCGTGCTTACCGAAGCCGGGACAAAGCACCGCGCTTCGTTGCGTGTTCTCGCTGGCGAGGAGGGCTTGCGTTCCGTCGACCCGGGAGGAATCGACATCTTCGCGAGCGATCTCAGCTCGTTCCGCGAAGCGCTTACCCTCGAAAACCGCACACTCAAGAGAGCTCTCACCGATCCGCGCCTGCTCAGTGGGATCGGCAACGCCTATTCGGATGAAATCTTGCATGCGGCACAACTGTCGCCCGTCACCCTCACGCGCAAGCTGGAGCCGCACGAGTGGGAAAGGCTGTTCGTGGCGGCGCGTCATACCCTCGGCCTCTGGATAGACCGGCTGCGCGCCGAGGCCGAAGCTGGCTTTCCCGAAAAGGTGACCGCGTTTCGCAAGGAAATGGCAGTCCACGGACGTTACGGGCAGCCTTGCCCGAGGTGCGGAGAAAAGATTCAGCGGATTCGCTACGCGGACAACGAAACGAACTACTGTGCCCGGTGCCAAACGGGTGGAAAAGTTCTTGCCGACCGCGGTTTGTCCCGGCTATTGGGGTCGGACTGGCCGCGTACGCTCGAAGAACTAGAAGCCCTCACCCGCCGCTAAGCCAGGTGCTTTTCCGTATGTGTGGATCGCACTCCCATTTGTTTTCAAAGAACTTGTAATATATCATGGTATAGATCACGATGCTGTATTCGCGTTTTTCCGGGAGTGCCAGTGCGTAAGACCGCCAAGCTTTTCAAGAACGGCCGCAGCCAGGCCGTCCGTTTGCCTTCGGATTTCCGCTTCTCCTCTCCCGAAGTGTTCATCCGCAAGGATCCCGAAACCGGCGACGTCATTCTCTCCCGCAAGCCCGGCTCCTGGGACGATCTCTTCGCCCTCGCCGACGCCGTCGAAATTCCGGCGGACTTCCTCGCTTCACGCGATCGCCGTCCGCCCAAAAAACGCCGCCTCTTCTGATCGGAACAACGCATGCTCCGTTTCATGCTCGATACGAATAGTGTGAGCTACGCCCTCAAGGGAAATCCGCCCTCTGTTCGCGAGCATTTGCGCCGCGTTCCTATGGCCCAGGTCTGCGTCTCTTCCATCACCGAGGCCGAACTGCTCTTCGGTCTCGCCCTGAAGCCCCAGGCCGCAAAACTCGCGGAACTCGTCAATCAATTCCTCTTGGGCGTTTCCGTTCTGCCCTGGGACTCCGCAGCCGCAATAGCCTACGCTGACCTATGCGCCTCCTCTTGGAAGCGCGGCCGCCCCTCGCCGCCATGGACATGCTCGTCGCCGCTCATGCCTTCGCCTCCGGCCTCACCCTCGTCACCAGCGACCGCTCCTTCCGTTCCCTCCGTCCCCGCCTCCGCTTAGCCGACGGGTCCAAGCCCCTCTGATCGCCATCTCCCCACTGGAACTGTTCTCGCTCACCTCCGCCAGTCTATTCGCGCGTTTCCCCGTTGCTGACAAGGCTGTCGCTCACGACTGGCGCACGTAACTGCACCGCTGGCATTCGCGTAGCAATTCTCGTATCCTCTCCCACATCTTTCGATATCTTCCCAAGACGCGGCTTCTCTGCCGCGAGTGGGATGTGATCCCTGAAATATCGCTACTGGGTATTAATGCTGCTGGGCCTCCTCGCGATCATCACTTATCTGGACCGCGTTTGTATTGCTGTTGCCGGTCCACGCATGCAGGCGGATCTTCATCTTGGCCCCGCTGCGTGGGGTTGGGTCGTTGGGATCTTCGCCTTTGCCTATGCTGCATTTGAAATTCCCACGGGATCTCAGGCCGACCGTCTTGGCCCGCGAAAAGTTCTGACCCGCATCGTCCTCTGGTGGTCCGTCTTTACGTCCCTTACCGGCGCAGCGTCAAACTTTTGGGCTCTCATCGCCATTCGCTTTTCTTTTGGCGTCGGTGAAGCCGGGGCGTTTCCTAACATTTCCTCCTCCATCTCCCGCTGGTTTCCCAGGTTGGAACGCGCGCGAGCTCTCGGCCTCGTGATCATGACCATGCAACTGGGCGGCGCCCTCGCGCCTTTGCTTGTCGTGCCGATTCAGGCCCGCTATGGCTGGCGAACTTCCTTCTACCTTTTTGGACTTCTCGGCGTGCTCTGGTCCGTCTTCTGGTACCGGTGGTATCGCGACACACCCTCGCAGATGGCCAAAGTGTCCCCGGCAGAGCTCCGGGAAATCGGCGACCCTCCCGGTCTCTCCCATGAGACTTTGCCCTGGCGAGTCGCTCTTAGCAGCATGAACCTCTGGAGCCACATGCTCATGGCCTTCGGCTATTACTACGCCGGGTATTTCTTTTTATCCTGGTTCCAGACGTTTCTCGTCAAAGCCCGTGGCTTCAGCGAAAAACAGTTGCTGTTGTCTACGTTACCCTTCCTCCTCGGCGCTCTTGGGAATGCCGCCGGAGGATTTGCGAGTGACGCTCTGGTAGCAAGGTTCGGGCTCAAGTGGGGGCGCAGGACCATCGGGCTCATTGGCGCTGGGGGCGGCGCCCTCGCTTTGGTGGCCGCCATTGTGACCGCCAATCCATTCTCGACGCTTGTCTTCCTATCATTCACCTATTTTGGAGTTACGCTTATTCAGCCAACGGCCTTCGTGGTCTGCATTGACATCGCTCCCCGCT
>Ga0209131_1000425_pt1 | contig 30661 bp, 29 predicted proteins | sample GraSoi_2013_40cm_FD_185826 | JGI IMG/M metagenome (GOLD analysis project Ga0209131, IMG submission 185826) | Grasslands soil microbial communities from the Angelo Coastal Reserve, California, USA - Sample 9_17_2013_40cm (SPAdes) (version 2) | ecosystem: Environmental > Terrestrial > Soil >...
TCACATCACAGAGATCATCGTTTCCAAGACTTTGATCAAAAAATTGATGCCGAAAAATTCCATGGATATCTATATGGACACTTTCCTGCATGGCGTTTTGAAAGCAGAGGCCTGATATGTTCAATACTCGAATCTATTCCATTGTTCGTAAAGAGTTCGTTCAGATCTTCCGTGACCCGCGCACATTGGCGCTCATTATTGTGATGCCAATCATGCAACTGTTTTTGTTGGGCTATGCGGCAACCACAGATGTGAGAAACATCTCGATGGCCGTTTGGGATGAAAGCCAGTCTCCTCAATCGCGCGAACTGCTTGACGCCTTTCGAGCCGCCGATTATTTCCGCATAGACTACTTTGTGGGTTCAGTTGCCGAATATCAAAAGTTGATCGAGTCAGGCGCCATACGTGTGGCCCTGGTAATCCCACCGGATTATGCTCAACAACTCGCGCGAGGCGATGGAAAGGTCTTGATGGTGCTCGATGGCTCCGATGGAAGTGTAGGTGCCACCGCGCTCTCCACCTCACGTTTGATCGGCCAATCGTATGCCACCAAAATACTCGCAGAACAACTGGCTTTGCGAGGTTCATCGGCTTTACCCACCCCTCCATTGGAGGTCCGCACGCAGGTTTGGTACAACCCGGATTTTCGTTCTGCATATTTTATGATCCCAGGCGTGGTCGGGTTGATCCTTTCGTTCATTACCACCATTCTGACCGCAACAGCCATTGTCCGTGAACGTGAGCGCGGCACCATCGAGCAATTGATCGTTACTCCCATCCGTTCATGGGAATTGATCCTTGGCAAATTATTGCCTTACGTCGTCCTGGGCCTCGTGGAAACTTTTGAGATCATTGTGATCGGCCATTTCTTTTTCAACGTCCCGGTCCGTGGCAGCTTATGGTTGATCTTTATTACTTCCTGCCTTTTCCTTATGTCAAGTTTGGGCATAGGTTTGTTTATTTCCACAATCGCGAACACACAACAGGAAGCCATGTTGACTTCTATGATGTTCAACCTGCCGAGCATATTCCTTTCGGGTTTCCTGTTTCCGCTCCAGGCCATGCCCAGATTCCTGCAAATCGTATCTTATGCGATCCCGCTTCGATACTATCTTGTTGTGATTCGGGCGTTGATGTTAAAAGGTGTCGGCTTCTCTGCGATCCAGGGTGAGATCCTTGCCCTTATTCTCTTCGGCATTGTAATCATGGGTGCAGCTGCAGTCCGCTTCCGCAAACGTTTGGATTAATTTTTTCAAGGAGTCAATCATGCAACAAAATCATCTTCCCCCACTTCCCGTTCGTATCCTGGTGCTTGTCATTGTGTTAGGCGCACTCGGTTATTTTGGATTTCGTTCGATCAGTAAGAATAACAATGGAACTCTTACTGCCTCAGGCTCGATCGAAGCTACCATCGTAAATGTCGCACCGGAGATGGCTGGCAAGGTCAGTGAGGTGCTTGTGGATGAAGGCCAATCGGTCAAAACCAACGATCCGCTTCTTCGCCTGGACCCAAGCTTGCTGACCGCCCAACGCGCCGTGGCTTCCACTCAGGTAGACTCGGCCAACGCTGCCCTCGCCGCCGCGCAAACCAAATATGATCAGACGATCCAGGCCGCGCTTTCGTCGCAAAAAGATTTGACTGCGAAGGATTGGCGTTTCTCTGCGCCTGATCAATTTAATCAGTCTGCCTGGTATTTTAACCAGACGGAACAGATCACCGCCACACAAGCAGAAGTGGATGCAGCCAAAACAGCGCTGGATGCAGCACTTGCCAATCTTGATAAAGTTACAAAGGATTTGAACAACGTGAATTATATCGCCGCCGAACATAGACTTGCCCAGGCGCGCGCAGCCTTTAGTGTCGCAGATTCAGTCAAGATACAGGCGGAGAACGCAGTCGAAGGCGGCGGTTTACAGGATGCTGCTTATGATTATTACAACACCACTTTGGATGAACTCAATGCTGCACAAAAAGCATACAATGCATTGCTCAACACACAAGCCAGAGATGATCTGGAAAATGCCCGCGGACAAGTAGTGGTTGCACAACAACGCTATGACACAGCCTATGCAAACTTGCTTGCTTTACAAACTGGTGCAGAGTCTCCGACAGTATTATCAGCCGCGAAGGCATTGGATCAGGCGAAGAGCGCGCTTGCCCAGGCTGATGCCAGCCTTGCCTTGCTTGACGCACAGATCGCGAAACTCATAGTCAAGGCACCCATGGACGGGGTTGTGCTTGCACGCAATGTCGAACCCGGTGAATTCGTTCAGCCCGGGGCAAACGCCATCACTGTGGCTGACCTGAATGAATTGACGATCACTGTTTACATCCCCGAAGATCGTTATGGACAGGTTTCACTTGGTCAGTCTGCTCAGGTGAAAGTGGATTCTTTTCCCGATGCCACCTTTAACGCCAAAGTCGTTTTCATCTCCGACCAGGCAGAATACACCCCGCGAAATGTCCAGACCGTGGAAGGCCGCAGTGCCACCATGTTCGCGATCAAATTGCAGGTGAGTGATCCTGATGGTAAGTTAAAGCCCGGGATGCCTGCGGACGTTACTTTCAAATAATATCTACCGTGTAATATTTAACGGAGAGTTCATGAACGATTATCTGGTTCAGGCAAATGGATTAAGAAAATATTTTGGTAATGTCCATGCCGTGGAGGACGTCAGTTTGAACGTAAAATCCGGCGAGATCTACGGACTCGTCGGGTCGGACGGCGCCGGCAAGACCACCACCATGCGATTGTTGGTGGGCGCATTGCTGTCCGACCAGGGTGAGATCAATATTTGTGGATATGATGTGCTTAAACAAACAGAACAGGCGCGTTCCCAGATTGGTTATCTCTCACAAAGATTTTCGATGTACGAGGATCTGACCGTTTTGGAAAACATTCGATTCTTTGCCGAGATACGGGGATTATCATCCGTAGAATGGCTGCCACGTTCCATGGAGATCCTTGAATTCGTGGGGTTGGATAAATTCAAAGACCGCCGCGCAGGCCAACTCTCCGGCGGTATGAAACAAAAACTTGGGTTGGCGAGTGCGCTCGTCACACGTCCGCGCTTGCTGTTGCTCGATGAACCCACCACCGGTGTTGATCCGGTCACACGCCAGGATTTCTGGCAATTGGTAATAAGACTTGTCTCTACTCCCCTCACCCCACCTCCTTTCCCGTTGGGAGAGGGGCAGAGGGTGAGGGATAAGGCAGAGGGCGGCGTCTCTGTTATCATCTCCACTCCATATATGGATGAAGCCTCGCGCTGTCATCGAGTTGGGTTTATGAAATCGGGAAAGATCATCGCTGAAGATACTCCATCCAATTTGCGCTCGCGTTTGGCAGACCGTGTGCTCGAGTTGCGTGGCGACCCGATCAACTCGTTACGGCATATCGCGCACCAAGACGAGGATGTAGAGGATGTGGCTGCATTCGGCGACAAATTACATCTGCGTGTCAAAGATGGAAAAGCCAAAAGCGTGTTATCGAGATTGCCAAAAGAGATCAAGTCTCAAAACGCAAAAATGACCGACCTGCGCGTGATCCCATCCACTTTGGAAGACGTATTCATTTCCCTTTCGGAGTCCGAACATGAGTGAACCGGTCATCTCTGTACACAACCTCACACGTCGTTTCGGTGATTTCGTCGCGGTCGATCACATCAACTTTGACGTACAGGCCGGGGAAGTCGTTGGCTACCTCGGCCCGAATGGTTCGGGCAAGACAACCACCATTCGTATGCTGCTTGGTCTGCTTATTCCCAGTGACGGGAGCGCCACTGTGCTCGGGTACGACATTTTTAAGCAAAGCGAAGAAGTCCGTCTGCGCGTTGGATACATGTCGCAAAAATTCGCCATCTATGATGACCTGACGACATTTGAGAATTTAACTTTCTATGGAGGAGTCTACGGGATCACTGACAAGGTCCGCATCCAGCATACGCTTGAGCTCGTGGGCCTTAAAGGACATGAAGCCACGCTGACACGTGATCTTTCCACTGGCTGGCGGCAGAGACTCTCGCTGGGCATTGCATTAGTCCATGAGCCGAAGTTACTTTTTCTAGATGAGCCAACCTCAGGTGTGGATCCAACTGCGCGCCGCGCGTTCTGGGATTTGATCTATGAATTGGCAGAAACTGGTGTGACCATTTTGGTGACAACTCATTATATGGATGAGGCCGAATACTGCGAACGAGTAGGTGTAATGCGCGACGGAAAATTGCTCGCCATGGATACACCGACGAATCTGAAGAAGTCCGTTATCAAAGGGGATGTGTGGGAAGTGTACGCGCATCCATTGGAACATGGATTGGAGATCCTCTCCGAGATGGAAGGGGTAAAACGCGTCGGCTTGGCCGGCGACTTTTTACGCGTGATTAGTTCCAGGGTCAGGGAGGACGCGATGAAGAAGCAATTGGAGAACGCGGGGATTGAGGTCAAGAGAATAGAACGTGGGGAGCCTACGCTCGAGGATGTCTTTCTGGAGTTGGCCCGTTAAATAAAAGCAGGGACACGACATGTCGTGTCCCTGCTTTTATTGTATTACCGGTTCTTCTGGGGTGACGATGGCCATGATGAGATAGGCCAGCACAATCCCGGCGTGCAAGCCAAGGAAGAAACCCAGCACGAACAATAGGCGTACGATGGTAGGGTCGAGGTTGAGATATTCTGCGAGGCCGGCACATACGCCTGCGATCATGCGATTGGACCGGCTGCGCGTAAGCTGCTTGGATTGGTTCATTTTTGCTCCTTTCGTTTATGTACTTGTTTTACGCAGGGAAACGAAAAGAGTTGCAAACGAATGAGCGATTAGTAGCAGGCCATCTCTATAATCAAGAATCGCCCAATGGCATTTCGTAAGAACGCATAAATTCCGCGGGCAGAATCTCGGTACTGCTTTGTAAATTCCCGATATCGATGTGTTTTATCTTATCAATAATGAATAGAGTGGCTTTGACTGTGTCGTCGACTATTCGTGTCATTGTGGATTCGTTGAGATAGGGGTATTTTCGTTCGATGAACCATCCGGGTTCTGGTGTACCGTAGAATTTACGAATATGATCATATTGTGTATGTAAAGCTTTTTCGTTGATGAAAGGCAAATACGAAGGCGGGCTTGGTGTCTTATAGATGATCTGCCAGAATAGATTCTCAGGATGTTCGCGATTGTAGTGTTGGTCGAGGCCATACCAATCGTCTTTGATCTTTCCCCAGGCTTCTACCTCATTCTCTTCGATCATTTCATGAAGCGCTTCCATGGTTGGCTTTGCGATAAATTTTGACCATAAAAAGTCGCAGATCAAGTGTGTAAAAAAGCCAAAGCGAAAACTGTACTTTTGAAGATCGTCTTTTGGGTCGAGGTTCGAAACATATTCCCGGTAATACAGCAGGTCACGAATTCTATCTTCGTTCTCGCCTTTTTCGAGAAAGTGGGTGACCTCTTTGGGTGGGTCGAACTCTGTCCATGTTTCGTTGGGGATTCCTGAATCGGGCGCGAGATTCCCGAAAGTGAAAGTCACTTTATCCAATTCAGGGAAACGAGGTAATAATTTTTCCGCGATGCGGAGGTGACAGATCCATGTACCCATTATTTGTATTTTCTACCTTCAAAGTAATTGGCGGCCGCGGCATACAGCAGGAATCCACCGAGCATAATGAACACGACTGCCTGCAAGCCGAGGTATCTATACTGCCACAGACCAAAGGCTGCAAACACTATTCCGACTGACCCATAGAAAACTGCATTCCGCATATAAGTTGAGCCCACGCGCTTGGATTGAAACAGGTTGCGAGCCGTAAGTTGTTCTTGCATGTGAACATCGTCTTCATGTCGGTTTTTACAGGCAAGTACATCATCAATCACCGCAACACAATCGGTACATAATCCGCGCTGGCAGTGTTTACAAATTCCAAGAGCTGGTTTATCGGGGTGATAGAAACAATTCATGATTTCCTCTTATATTTATTTGAATGATTATCCCTTGTGGATGACTTCCCTGCCATATTTTTCCTGCAATTCATCCACTACTTCCTGCAGTTTGCGAGACTTCTCGTTTCCTGCATCCCACAGGCTAAGTTGTCGGACTGGAGAACCGATCCCGCTGATTCCAACGCCAAGCAGTCTGACCGCTTGATTCGGTTTGCGAACCGTGTGAAGCAGTTTCAGTGCGGCTTTAAAGATCTCTTCTTCGCCATCAGTGGATGTGGGCAACGTGACCTGCCGCGTGATCGTTGTAAAATCTGACCAACGTAGTTTTACCTTGACGGTTTTGCCGGCCAGGTCATTTTTGCGTAGCTGCTGCGCAACTTCTTTCGATTGCTCACGCAGAGTCTTTTCAAGAGTCTTTTCATCGCGCACATCCACATTAAATGTGGTCTCCTGGCTGATGGATTTGGTTTCGTATTCCGTCACGATAGGGCGGTTATCTATCCCTTGCGCATGATGCCAAAGTTCGCGTCCATTTTCGCCAAAGAGACGCGCCATTTCATTTTCCGGCCAGCGTGCGATATCACCGATTGTATGGATTCCAAGCTCCGATAATCGCGCCGATGTTTTTGGCCCCACGCCCCATAACATATCTGCAGGGAGAGGAGCTAGGAATTTGGCGTCATCTCCGGACGGAACCATCGTTAATCCAAATGGAGGACCGACTCCTTTTGAGCTTTTCTTCCCTACTTCTGTAGCGATCTTCGCGACCAGTTTGTTGGACGCGATCCCGATTGAGCTTGGCAAATGCAACTCATCGCGGATGCCATTTTGCAGGTCCTGTGCAATCCACGCCGGGGATTCCTGAATGTCTGAGATGTCGAGAAAAGCCTCGTCTATGGAAATCTGTTCGACCAGAGCCGTCAGCCGGTGGAGCCTTTCCATAACCTGTTCTGAGACTTCGCCATAAAGTTTATGCCGCCCGGGAACGATGATCAGGTTTCTGCATAATCGAACCGCGCGCGACATGGGCATCGCGCTCCGGATCCCGAACTGACGTGCGGCATAAGAACAGGAGGCAACCACCCCGCGCTCGTCTGGTTTACCGCCGACGGCGAAGGGCTTGCCACGCAAATCCGGATTTTGAGTCTCTTCCACCGCGCAGAAGAATGCGTCCAAGTCTAAATGAAGGATCGTACGGGACATGCCTGCAATTATAGTGTAACGGTTTGTAGTGTAGGCAAGACGTGGAATGGGAAAAAATGACCATAGAAATATATTGAACAATCCTTTGAGAAAAGTTATACTATAGGCGGCGTATAGTCAAAGGGAACTTTCTGCATTTTTTGACGTCATTATTTAGCATTTTGATTGGTCATGGAGGAAGATATGAAACTTCACACACGGATAGCATCGAGCCTGCTTTTGCTGGCTTTGATGCTCACATTGTTGCCCGGGGCAACTTCCACCGCCAGTGCGGCCACCTGTTACTGGGCGCAATTCATTGCGGATGTCACAGTTCCTGATGGCACGAGCTTTGCGCCCGGCGCTGCATTTAATAAGACCTGGCGATTGAAGAACATCGGTACCTGCGCATGGAATAGCAGCGATGTTTCGTTAATCTTCGACAGCGGCCAGCAAATGGGCGCCCCCTCCACGCTTGCCATTTCGACCAATGTGAATCCCGGCCAAACTGTGGACATTACTGTGGCAATGACTGCCCCCAGCGCGGCAGGGCTTTACTTTGGTTATTACAAATTAAGAAGTGCACAAGGCGGTGTGTTTGGTATTGGTACCACCGCGAATAATACGTTCTGGGTCGAGATCAATGTTTCATCCTCCTCTTCAGGTGGTGGCGTAGGATACGACTTTACCGCAAGCGCACCTTCCGCAAGCTGGTCCAGCGGTGCTGGCACGTTAAGTTTCCCCGGAACAGATGGAAGCGCGAACGGGTTCGCACTTCGTTTGGACAATCCAAAGTTCGAGAGTGGTGTCTCATCCGGACAGCCCGGTTTGTTGTTCATGCCCAATAACATCACCAATGGGTACATACAAGGTTCGTATCCCGCATTCAGAGTACAAAGCGGAGACCGCTTCCAAACTACGGTGGGTTGTGAATTTGGCTCCCAACTTTGTTACACAGCGTATCGCCTTGATTATCAGATTGGTTCCGACGTGGTACGAACCTTCTGGACCTGGCGCGAAAAATATGAAGGCTGGACGTATAACGCCAACCTCGATCTGAGTTCACTTGCCGGGCAGGATGTGAAATTCATTCTGGTTATTTCCGCGTGGGGTTCCCCAACCGGCGACCGCGCCTTGTGGGGCAATCCGATTATTGCGCGCGCTGGTGGTTCGGTTACTCCAATACCTACAGTAACCGGGACTCCTCCAACTGCTACGCCAACAAAATCTGCCACACCGATTCCTTCTGCATGTGACCGTGCACAGTTCATTTCTGATGTCACTGTGCCAGATGGCACGACTTTCCAGCCCAATGCTGTGTTCTCGAAGACATGGCGGCTGAAGAACATTGGTACCTGCACGTGGACAAATTACAGCCTCATGTTCGATAGCGGTGAAAAGATGAATGGTCCCGACTCCGCACTGATCCCGGCCAGCATTGCGCCAGGTCAGACTGTGGATATCACAATCAGCCTTACGGCTCCTTCAACTGCAGCTACTTATCGCGGCTATTGGAAACTGAAGAACAATAACGGTATTCCGTTCGGGATTGGTTCTGCGGGTACAAAATCATTCTGGGTAGAGATCAAAGTTTCGGGCACTGCGTTGACCCCAGTTACACCGACTACTGTAACACCAGGTACGCCAGCTACACCTGCCACACCGATCGCCGGCACAAATTATGACTTTGTCGCGAATGTCTGCGCGGCTAGCTGGTATAGCGGAGCAGGTCAATTGCCATGCCCCGGCACCGATGGCGATGCAAGAGGGTTTGTATTGATCAAGTCCCCTTCGCTTTTGGAAAACAACACAACAGATAGCCGCCCTGGTTTGCTCACCTTTCCGCAAAATGTCACGAATGGATACATTCAGGGTATTTACCCAACGTATCATGTGAGGTCCGGCGACAAATTCCGTTCGATCGTCAATTGTGAAGGCGGTGCGACATCCTGTTATGTGGTCTTCCGACTTGATTACTCCATTGCCGGCAGCTCCACCATTCAAACCTTCTGGGCGTTCGTGGAGAGATATGAAGGTCAGTTCTATTCAGCGGATATTGATCTCACCCCACTTGCCGGCCAGGATGTGAAATTCATCCTCACCGTGCTCTCGACCGGCTCACCTGTCGGTGATCGCGCACTCTGGGTCGCACCGATTATTTTCAATGCGGTTTCTGCCACAAGCGTTTCGCCGAGCGCAACATCGACAGCTACAAGGACTCCGACACCAACCGGAACAGTAGCTACAAGTACTGCAACTGCTACCGGTACAATCACACCGACAGCCACCGTTACAGCGACCATACCTGCCGCCGTTTATAAATATGATTTTGGTACGGCTTCGTCTCCGCTTGCGGCTGGTTTCACCAGAATTACCGAAATGTCAGTTTATGGAGGGGGGTTCGCCGGCTGGGTGGATGCGTCTGGACTGGAATCAAGAGATCGAGGCAATCCGGCTGATGATTTGAAGAGGGATCTCGTCACACATGCATCAGCTGCACGAACATTTAAAGTGGATCTGCCCAACGGTAACTATTCCGTCAGTGTTACCATGGGAGATAATGACTATCCCCATGACAACATGATGGTAAAAGCGAATGGAACAACTGTCCTGCCAGATGTAGACAATGTCGCTGGGGCCTTTGCAGCCAACACCTTTGCAGTCACAGTGAGCGGTGGCTCTTTATCGCTTGAGTTTTCAGACGCTGGCGGAGCCGATTCTTCCTGGGTTGTAAATGCCCTGACAATAACGACTCCCCCATAAATTTTATGTAAGAACTTGTTCCCGCTCCCGAGAGGCAGCGGGAATTTTTTTGCTAATTTAGCAAATGGTCTTCCTATTCTCTTCTTCCCTTTGTCACGATCCGTATCGGCGTTCCTAAAAACCCATATTCCGCGCGGATCTGGTTCTCGAGATAACGCAGATAGGTAAAGTGCATTAACTTCGGTTCATTGACGTAGATCATGAACGTAGGGGGATCGCTCCGTACTTGTGTGCCATAGAACATCTTAAGGGCGCGACCTGCGTGTGTTGGATGTGGGTGTGCGTCCTGCGCCTTGTGAATGATCTCATTGAGCTTGGAGGTCGTAAGACGTGCCAGCCGTTCCTCTTGCACACGCAAAGCCATGGGCATTACCTGGTCCACGCGCTGGCCGGTCTTGCAGGAGATGAAAAGGATCGGTACGTAATCCATGAAGTTCAAGTCACGCTGAATTTTGGCGGTGAACTCATCCATTGTCTCGTTGGTTTTTTCAAGTGCATCCCATTTGTTGACGAGGACCACACATGATTTCCACTCATCGAGAATAAATCCCGCAATATGTGCATCTTGGGACGTGATGCCAGTCGTGGCGTCGATCATCAACAGAGCCACATCTGCGCGCTCAATGGACTTGAAAGAACGCAGGACGCTATATTGTTCAACACCCTGCTCGATCTTGCCGCGGCGGCGGATGCCCGCGGTATCGATCAGCGTGACCTCCAATCCATCATATTCAAACTTTGTGTCGATCGAGTCTCGCGTTGTCCCGGCAATGGGGCTGACGATTACGCGTTCTTCGCCGACCAGTTTGTTCAATAAACTGGATTTTCCTGCGTTCGGTTTTCCAACAAGTGCGATCTTGATACTCTCATCTTCCTCCTGGCCTTCCTGTGGCGGGAAAGATGCGACAAGCGCGTCAAGCAGGTCGCCTGTGCTGGTTCCATGAATGGCAGAGATGGGGTAGGGATCGCCTAACCCAAGCTCATAGAATTCAGCGGCTTGGTCGCGTCGTTCTTTTGATTCGCATTTATTCACCACCACAAAGATCGGCGGCCAGAGTGTGCCATCTGGCAATTTCTTTTGCGAACGACGTAAGATCTCGGCTACTTCGCGATCCGGCTCTGTGATGCCAGATTCGCCGTCGTTGACGAATAGCACTGCATCCGCTTCCTGGATTGCGACTTGTGCCTGCTTGCGAATATCGTCGATAAAATCTGCCGAACCAATGGAGAGTGGAGTCTTGCCTCCATGCGAAGGGTCGATACCCCCAGTATCGACAATGTTGAAGGTGCGACCATTCCATTCGGCCTCACCAAATAAACGGTCCCGCGTAGTGCCGGGGGTATCATCTACAATGGCTAAACGTTCGCCTGCAAAGCGGTTGAAAAGCGTGGATTTTCCGACGTTAGGTCGGCCAACAAGAGCTACGATGGGTTTCATTTGGATTTACAATTCCAATGTTTGATTTTCGACTAAGGACTGGGCGTTATTGTAGGCGCACCGATACGTGTGATCACCACTTCGATCGTATTCGGTAATATGGATTCTACAACCACATCCGAGATCAGCACTTCCACCCTGGGGGTGATTTGATGAATACCGGCTTCAAGGCCGCTCAAGTCAACTGTTACGTGTACATCCTGTCTGGTAATTGTATCAAGTAAAGGCAGGGGCCCGGAGACGATCACATCTACTGTCAGAGGTGAGACTTGGGCTTCCAATCCATTTGTTAATCCGGTGATTTCTACTTTTTCACCGGCGAGAGTCACACTGCTTTCAATCGGCGACACGCCGGCCTCGATCTGCACAGTCTGTTCGCCGACGATCGATATGCCAACCGGCAGGTTCAAAGCAAGACGCGTACTGATATCATTCTGCGCGTTTTGCAGGTCGAGAGGTTGTGTTTCCAAAACGCCCGGCAGGTTGCTGACCAACTCAGGATTTGTGGCAAACACGGTAACTACCGGCGGAAAGACCGAAATATCGGTCAGGCGATATCCACTTGCGACGCGTCCAGTTGTTACCACCTTCACTGCCACATCACGATAACCACCTTGTTGGCTTACTGGCAGAGTCAAGTGAATTGAATCCGGGGATACAGTAACTCCACTGATAGGCTGTCCTGCTGAATCGAGAACTTCGACTTTAAGAGTTTGGTCTAGAGATTCGCGAATCCCATTCAAATCGACGGACACGCGCGCCCGCCTCACTTTCTGGATCTGGGATTGTGCACCTGCCACCACAACTCTTAAAGGCTCGAGAACAGCATCCCCAACTTGATATCCGATGGCGGCTTCGCCGGTAAGGCGTAGGTCCACATTCAGGGTTTGAGTTGCAAGAGGCTCGAGTCCGAAAGTAACAGATTGCGGAGAAGCCGATATCACTTCCACCGGGCGTGCATTCACCTGAATTTGCAAGTTCACATTATGCTCGCCGACTGCCAAACCTGAAAGATCAAGAACGGCTCGTATGGTCTTTGGGTCGGCATCGATCAAATTCCAAACGGAGCGAGGCGCGCGAAGTGCGATCCGTACTTCCTTTGGAACATTCCCACTAATTACAAGTCCAGGGCCCTGCCCAACGACCTCCACCGGGACCGGTGTGGCGATCGCATGCGTTTCATCAGGGTCCGCCCCCGTGACAGCCGCAACCCATACTGCAATTGCAAGCGCCAGGGCCCATAAAAATGTGCGATAGTTATCAGCAAGCCAGCGTAGCATTATTGATCTTCTTTTCGTGAGAATAGATCCGGGAAGAATCTTTCAAGTAAATTGGGTTTGCGTCCTTCACCGTTGGGACGGAAGAATGCAATCAGGATATTCTCCAACCTGTCTGGGTCGAGCCTGCGAAGCATGCGGCCTGCATGTGCGATGGAGATGCCTCCGGTTTCCTCTGAAACGACCACAGCGATCGCGTCACTGGCTTCGGATGTGCCCAGCGCGGCGCGATGGCGCAATCCCATTTGGCGTTCAGGAGATCGATTCAAAATGCCGCTTGCAGAAAGAGGCATCACACACGCGGCAGCAACCACCTCATCCCCGACGATGATCACCGCACCGTCATGCAGTGGTGTATTTGGGTAGAAGATCTGCAAAAGCAGTTCCGGTGTTACACGCGCGTACATTTGCACTCCGGTTTGAAGAAATTCCTCAAGGCTATCCAGCCTTTGCAGAATGATCAATGCGCCATGTTGTCTCGCAGACAGTCTCGCCGTGGCGCTCACCACTGCATGGATCATTTCTTCCAGGGCGGCAGATTCTGACCTGACAGCAATGGGCCAAAGCGTCCCTGCCCGACCGAGGCGTTCGAGAGTCCGCCTGATCTCAGGCGCAAAAATGACCGGAATCGCAAGCAATAAAGCCGGCAGGGCGTTTCGTGACAACCACGAAAAAGCGGGCAGTTCCACGAGACTGGTCAATAAGGTGATAAAGACCACCAGCAGGATCACACCGCGTAACAACACCATGGCTTGCGTATCGCGCAATGTATATAGCAAACCAAAGAAGATCAGCGTAACGAGCATGATATCCAACACGCTCAGCCAGCTGATACGTTGAAATATAAAAAGGAGGTTGTTGAGAAATTCAGTCACGGCAGGGTCTCAGGCATCGGGGATGGTAATCTGGGAAGGACGAATCCTAATTACCTGATTCCTATTCCCTAAACCCTAAATGGGGCGCAGGATACGGTCAGTGCGCAATTGTTTGAAAAGCAGTGCACTTCCCGCAGACATTAATTCTTTTGCGGCATCTTGCCAGGCTTGTACGCCCAGCGTTTCAGGAGTACGTCGCTCATATCCGAGATTTTTCCATAAAGCTTCCTGTGCAGCCAGCTCTTTCATTGGAAAGATGAGCGACGCTTCACTTTGTAATTCGCCTGACGCACGTTCCACTTCGCGGATCAACTTTTCAAGTGCCTTCTGTAAGTCAATATTGGCTTCGAGAAAAATATCGGTTGTACGCGTCACCAGGTTCTCAACCTGCCAACCTGCGAGGCCGGCGATCTTTCCATCAACTTGAAGCAGCATATAAGCCTTGTCACCAAAATCTGCCATTACGTCGTCGGCAGTCACCTTGCGTGTGCCGTTGCTCATCCGTGTGATAAATTCGGCGATCGAGGATGAATGTTTCGGTTTACCACGTTGCACGGCAAATTCGCCGGTGGATGACTTGCGCGCAGCTTTAACAGTAACATCTGAATCTGCTGCGTCCATACTACTCGCAGCCGGCACGATCTCCTTCCAGGCTGCGCTTACCTGCTTCCACAGATCATCATAGGAACCTGTATTGGTCAGGACGATATTGGCGAGGTTCACCTTTGAACTTTGAGGTGATTGTGCTTTTATCCGTTCGAGCGCTTTTTCGCGCGTGAGGCCTCGTTTGCGGATTAACCGTTCCACCTGGATCTCCTCCGGGGCATTTGTCACCCAGATTGAATCGCACATCTTTCTCAGGTCACCCTCGAGGAGTTTAATCGCTTCAATCACGACTACGGATTGTGTCGAGCGTTGAATGAGTATTTCCGTTGCCTGACGCACCAGCGGATGAACAATCGTTTCCAATTGTGTCATTGCTTCGCGATCATTGAAGACAAGAGCACCGAGTTTGCTCCGGTCGATTTCACCATCCTTACCCACCAGCCACTTTCCAAATTTTTCGATCACTGGTTGATAGCCGGGCGCACCTTTGGCATAGGCACGATGACTTAATGCGTCTGCGTCAATGGTATATGCCCCGAGATGTTCCAGCATTCGGCGTACAACACTTTTTCCAGTAGATATATTGCCAGTGAGGCCGATCACAAATTTACCGGGCCAATTACTCAAAATGTTTCCTCTTTGATGAATAGAGTGGATGTGCTCTCTATTTTAATGTCTTTTCTTGAAAACTCCAACCTTTCCCGTGTTTTGATGTTGACGCATGTCCATCACGAGTGTATGATGAAATCTCCTCAGGCTGGTCGGGCAGTTGCGGCCCCGCTTTGGCGGGGTCGAGGAAAGTCCGCACTCCATAGAGCACGGCGTCGGATAACATCCGGGGCGGGCATAAAACCTGCCGGAACAGGGCCACAGAAACAAACAGCCAGCCCTCACCTCTGCGCCCTCTCCCATTGGGAGAGGGGTGGGGTGAGGAATGGTGATGGTGAAAAGGTGGTGTAAGAGACCACCGGCATTTGCAGCAATGTGGATGGCCAGGTAACCCCCGCCGGGAGCAAGGCCAAGCAGGGGCGAAATCGTCCACGGACGATGGGAGACTGCTCGTCTTCCTATAAACCTTTCCTTCGGGAGAGGTCAGCCCCGGGTAGGCTGCACGAGCAACATGGTAACATGTCGCCTAGAGAGATGACTGCACAAGTGGAGTAATCCACGGGACAGAATGCGGCTTATAGATCGGCCTGAGGTGGTCTTTTTTATATGTCATTGCATCCACGTCTTATTTCCATCGTCAATCAACTCAGCAAAAAACCTGCACGATCTGTTCATATCGCGCTCGGTGAATTATTCCCCCTCAGCGAAGAACAATTACACACACAATGGCTTGAGCTCATTAGAGGAACTTCTCTCACACGGGCCAAATTAAATATTCGCCATATATCTGCGGAGCAACAGTGTATGGTATGTTTTGAAAAATATCATCCAATAAACAAAGAGACGGCATGCCCATATTGCGGAAGTGTTGGCGCAAAGATCCTGGCCGGGGAAGAACTCTATCTCGAAGGCATTGAGGTGGGTGATGTATAGGCGGATATTATTTCTGGCTGTGATATTGATGTTTATTCTTGCATGCAACGCGCTTTCCAGCGCTCCTGCACCAAGCTCAGACCTGCTTGCCACTCTTGCGGCATCCACCCCAGTTTCAAGTAACCCGCTTAACCCTTCCTTGGAAACTCCCACTTCTGCCTTCAATTTTAATACGCCTGCATCGACATTGGTGGCGCCTACATCCTCTCAAACCAATCAGCCTGCGGGCAAGATCGCCTTCACTTGTCAGATTTTCAAAGTGCAGGCGAGTAATCAAATTTGTATCATCAACGCGGATGGGACAGGTTTTCGCCGACTGACCACAGATGATAATAGGCAACATTATTACCCATCACTATCGCCGGATGGACAGAGTGTGGTCTATGCAGCATTTCGTGAACCAAATATCTACGAAATTTATGAAATAAATCTTGCGACCGGCGATGTCGCTCAATTGACGAATCGACTCGGTCTGGTCAACGCACCAGAGATTTCGCCTGACGGCAAATCCATTGTATTCCATATCACGGCAGCGAACTCAAACAGAGAGCTGATTATGATCATGGATAGGAATGGAGATAATCCAAATAATATCCCCGGCGTCACAGGTTGGGACCCAACCTGGTCGCCGGATGGGAAACATATTTTGTTTGCCTCGGATATGGACGGAACTGTCCAGTTATATACAGTCCGCTGGGATGGGAAGGAATTGCACAAGATCAGCAATCTGCCGGCCATTCGCGGCAGAAGTGATTGGTCGGCGGATGGGAAGAATATTGTCACCTATTCCGGCGAGCCGTGGAAACGGGAAGTCTATATCATGAATGCAGACGGTACGAATGTGCGTGTTTTGTCGCCAACCGGTGGGAATTCGCAAGGCCCATCCATCTCACCCGATGGAGGGTGGGTGACCTTCACCGCATACTTCGACCATCCGAACGACGATCATGGCTGTGAGATTTATATAATGCGATTTGACGGAACAGATTTACGCCGACTGACGGATAACGATTACTGTGATTATCAACCACGCTGGGGGCCGTAAGACGTCGCGGGATCTTAATCCCTTTTGTGCTATAAATTGTTGACTCTCGCAGACTCAGAAGCAAGTTCTTGTTTCCAAAAAATTGGAGGATCAAATGGATATTAAGGGTAAAGTAGTGATCGTTACTGGTGCTTCATCTGGGATCGGTGAAGCCACCGCCCGGGCATTCGGGCGCGAAGGAGCGAAAGTTGTGCTCGCCGCGCGGCGCGTGGACAAATTGCAGATTGTGGCGGAGGAGGTCAAGACAATCAACAGTCAGGCTGAGACCTTGATCGTGCAAGCCGATCTCTCCAAGCTGGAGGATATTCAGGCATTGATCACACAAACACTTGAAAAATTTGGGCGCATTGATGTGCTGGTTAACAACGCCGGCTTTGGCCGCCTGGATTGGCTGGAAAATCTCGACCCGATTAAAGACATTCAGGCTCAGATCGATGTGAATGTGATGGGCGTTATCCAAACCACGCGTCAGGTATTGCCCATCATGATCAAACAGCGTGCAGGATGTATTATCAATATGTGTTCCATGGCTGGCCTCGTTGGCACTCCTACTTACACTATTTATGCAGCCTCAAAACATGCAGTGCATGGATTCTCTGAGGCCTTACGTCGTGAAGTCAAGCCGTGGGGAATTGACGTCTGCCTTATTTACCCCGGTGGTGTCGCCACTGAATTTGCCGCGCATGCCGGCATTAAACGTAAAACCAATGCCAAAACACCGAATTTTATGCTTCTAACCGCTGATCAGGTTGGAAACGCTGTCGTCAAACTGGCACATAAGCCACGCCGTATGTGGATCATCCCATGGTTGTGGACTGTGACTGTTTTTATGAACAAATTCCTGCCAGGGCTTGTGGATTACACGACCATTAATCGCTTTACCATCCCTGAGCGGCAGGATGAATTAAACGCCAGGTGACGAAACTATTAATCTACTGTCCCAGTTGCTTTCAAATCCTTGATATTTAATTGATATCCTACGCGGCCGTTATATTCATTCACTTCGTATGTGAATAGAATATCCACCCGTGCAGGTATTTTCTTTTGCCATTCGCCGAGCCTGAAACCAATTGCATCATGACTATATCTATTCTCATCTTCAAGAGATAGCTTTAAGTGTTTCCCATCTGCGCCCACCGTGCGGGCATTCTTAACTTTTACATTTCGGGCAACAAATGCAGCATCGCGGTTGCCATATCCTGTCGGTTCGAGGTAATTCAGTATTTTGATCAATTCCGGCCGAATTGTCGTCAACGAAACCTCCGCGTCTGCCATCAAGGTTGGACGCAGATCTTGTTCAGCAAGTTTTTCTTTTGCAATCGATTTTAGGCGCGAAACCAATTCGGATAAATTTTCGTTCTTCACAGTAAATCCTGCCGCCGCTGCATGACCTCCGTGCCGAATGAGCAGGTCCCTGCATTGGTCAAGTGCGTCTGTAATATGGAATTCAGGGATCGAACGGCATGAGCCACGCGTCTCTTGCGGGCCTTTTGCGGCGACTACTGCCGGGCGATAATAAGTCTCAGCAAGACGTGAAGCTGCGAGCCCGACTACACCTGAATTGAAATCCTCATGTGCTGCGAACAGTAAATGATTTTCATCCCCATCACTTAATGCAATCTCCTCAGCTTTTATTTGCATTTCGCGTGTAATCTTTTGTCGTTCGCGGTTTTGTATATCGAGCAATTGTGCAAGCTCCCCAGCTCGCGAAACATCCTTGGTAGTGAGCAATTCAAAGGCGGCCAATGCCTCTTTTAATCTACCCGCTGCATTGAGGCGCGGGCCCAGCGAAAACCCGATATTTCCTGCGTTGATTTTTGTCAGCGGAATATCTGAAACCGCAGCGAGTGAAAATAATCCCTGTCTTGTTGTTTGACGCATTTGCCGTAGACCCCTGCGAACCAAAATGCGGTTCTCGCCAACCAATGGGGCAAGGTCTGCAACGGTGCCAAGAGCAACCAGGTCAAGAAGAACATCCTGGCTGACGTTTGATGTTCCATTCTCTGGATTTTGATTTAATGCTTCGGCAATTTTGTACGCAATTCCCACGCCAGCGAGATCCTTATCCGGATATATATCACCGTGTTGTTTGGGATTGATAACAGCCAGCGCGGATGGGAGGTCACCGTCCGCCGGGTGGTGGTGGTCGCTGATAATAAGGTCCAGGCCTATGGTTTGTGCATAAAGCGCTTCATTTGGAGAACGGATCCCACAATCTACTGTGATGACCAGTTTGACGCCATCTGCCCGCAGTCTGTCCATGGCTTCATTATTCAAGCCATATCCCTCTTCAAAACGATTTGGAATATAGCCGCGTACGTTCGCATCCAGGAACTGCAAGGCTTGTACCAGAAGTGCGGTTGCACTGACCCCATCTACATCGTAGTCGCCGTAAACTGCGATGGGCTCTTTATTCTGAATTGCAAATTGGATTCGATCGGTAGCGACGCGCATGCCCGTCATCTGAAAAGGATCAGTGTTGAAATCTGCCTTGGCATTGAGATAGGCGCGTGCTTCCGAATCGGTGGCGTAGCCGCGGTTGAAGAGGATCTGTTTCAAAGGGCTGGGGAATGCTGCCAGGGCAGAGTCAGCTTCGGTGGTGATAAGAGGCGGAACGATCCAGCGTTTGTTTTGTGTCATGGTTGAGTCTTCAAACTGAAAGCAGATTCATAACTTTGGTCATTTCTGCCGCGATGCTGGAAAAATCATTTTTTGAGTATAAACGAGTCTGTGGTCATAAGGAAGGGTGATGTATAATTCTGATAAGGAGTTTACATGAAGCCACTTGCGCCCGATGAGAAGACTGCCACTGTAATGGTGTATACACAGAATATGCTGGCCCGCGGTGATGTTGTCATCAAGGAAAGTATACGTGTCAGCATCTGGCTTCGTACCCAGGGTGTTCCAAACTATATCCATTTGATCAAACCGCAGGTGATCGTATTTGGTGGCACACCTCCAAAAACCCTGGCCTTCGAGGAGTTCTTTATTCCAACCACGCAAGTGATCGGATATCACCTTGCGCCTCCGGCACAGGATCCTTTGGATTATGAGGCAAACGAGGCCAACCGTATGATGCAGCCCATGGATGTGGTGCTCAGTTCATTCATTATCAAGGCGAAGATCCGCATTTCTACCCAAACGGATATCAGCACCAGTTTGGATGTGATGCGGGTGGCGTGGGTCTCCGTATACGAGGCGGATATTACGAACCCATATCTGCCTCAATTCGCGATGCATGTGCCGATGTTATTGGTTAACCCGAGTCAGGTGAGTTTCGGATTAACTTAATGGTAAAGTGGCGGCTCTCATGAGCGCCACTTTTTTGATTGAACATGGACGATGTAACCCTCCTATGGATATCTCTCTAACCACTCCTGCTTTGCTTTTCCCCACCGTTTCACTATTGATGCTTGCATATACCAATCGTTTTATGACACTAGCCAGCATTATCCGTAATTTGCATGCGAAATATGCAACGGATCATGATGATGCCCTTCTTGGTCAGATCGTGAATTTGCGTTATCGCGTATACTTGATTCGCAATATGCAGATCTACGGCGTACTGAGTCTGCTATTTTGTGTGGTGAGTATGTTTGCGCTTTTTGCCGGTTGGATCGAGGGCGGTCAATGGAGTTTCGCGATTGCCCTTATCTTAATGATCATTTCGCTTGGGCTTTCCCTGCGGGAATTGCAGGTCTCTGTAGGGGCGCTGGATCTGTTATTGATGGAGTTGGAGCAGGAAGAGGAAAAGAAAAGATGAAATATCCGGCAGAAGATGGTGATAGAGGATGAATTTACAAATTCAGCCGCAGGCCAATGACCTGCGGCTTTATATTTGCATACGAAAGCCCACCACACAAGCCTAGAAATATTCATCCGAACTAGGAATTGGCGGGCAGAAAGTATTGACAAATGAATTTTCCAGTAGTACAGTATACCGTATTACAGAATTCCACCTACAAACAGTAAAAATCTAAGGAATTTAGGTAATTAATAAGGTTTCTGATGCCAGACGATGACCTAGCCGACAATAACTCCACGCTTGAAAGGGCAGCCATTGAGCCTTTAGAGCGCGAACAGCGACTTTATGAGCGTGTGGTTGAAAAAGTGTTGGAGCTTATTTCAACTGGGGCCTGGAAGCCAGGATTCCGTTTGCCATCTGAGCGTGAGCTGTCAGAAGCCTTTGGGGTCAGCCGTACGGTTGTCCGAGAGGCAGTCAAAGCTTTGGAAGCTCGCGGTGTACTTGAATCGGTAACTGGCAGCGGAGTCTCCGTTCGACATGTCGATTTCAATATGGTCTCGCGCTCTCTACAAACTTATATGCAACTTTCCAATCTGGTCGACTTCGAGATTCGCCTTAACGAAGTGCGACGAGTGTTGGAAGTGGAAATGGTTGCCTTAGCAGCAGGTCGAGTCACACCTGAACAAAAGAAACAACTGCGCGAGATTTGCCAGCAGATGCGAGCCGGTAAAAAGACTGCTCAACAGATGGCAGAACTCGATTTTCACCTGCATGTTACTTTGGCTGAGGCCACCCAAAACGAGTTATTCAAGGTATTGTTGGCGCCTTTAATTGATCAATTGCGCGACCAGATTATTTTGACATGGGAGGACTTCCCGCGTCCTGTGGATTTGGTCTTTGACCAGCATGAAGCCATTGTGGCTGCTGTGGAGAGTGGGGATGCGGAGGCTGCACGTCAGGCGATGATCAAGCATTTGGCCTTCTCACGCGAAGTGCTGGAGGATATATCGCAATCGCACAAGGATAAGGATTCATGAAAGGCGATCCATCCACCATGTCGAAGGTCGCTGTAGTAACAGGTGCCGCACAGGGAATCGGTAAGGCGATCGCGCGTCGACTGGCCCGCGATGGTTTTGCAGTTGCCATTGTAGACATCAACGCGGACGCGTTGGACGAAGTCAAAAAGGAAATCGAGGGTTTGGGTGCTCAGGCATTAGCTTTGAAGGCGGATCTAACCCAACTGAAAGATGTTCAAAAGGTAATTGATCGCTCTGCAGAATGGGGCCAATTGACCGTACTTGTAAACAACGCGGGCCGCGTCATCATTACTCCATTCCTAGAAATTACTGAGTCCGAATGGGATACGATCATGACGCTTGATCTTAAGACTGTCTTCTTTGCCATGCAATTCGCCGCCAAACAGATGCAAGCCGGCGGGCGTATCGTTAATCTTTCTTCCATCTCGGGCCGTTCGGGCCGTTCAGACCAGGCACATTATGCCGCTGCCAAGTGCGCGGTGATCAGCCTGACTCAATCTGCGGCACTCTCCTTTGCATCGCAGGGTATTACTATTAACGCGGTCTGCCCAGGTGTGGTTGATACACCCATGACAGCCGGCATTCATGAAATTCGGGCAGGTGCCCTCGGTATCACGCCGGAAGAATCGCTGGCTCGTATGGTAGCCCGTATTCCGCTCGGTCGACTAGAAACAACAGACGACGTCGCCGGAGCCGTTTCGTTTTTATGTTCGTCAGATGCTGCCTATATCACCGGCCAATCGCTCAATGTGTGCGGCGGGATGGAAATGAATTGATGACCCTGCCTCGTATCGCCGATCTCACGGCCGGAGAATGGCAGGAGCATACCCGTTTCCCCGGTATTTATATGAAGGGCTTGTTGACCCCCGCAGACAATCCATTTGCGAGTATCAACGTAGTACAAGTCCCGCCGGGTGGGAAGATTGGCCGTCACCGCCATGCACAACAGCTTGAAACAGTCTGGGTCATCAGAGGAAATGCGATCCTGACTTTAGATCAGACGGAGGTGCCTATAAGAGATGGACAAATAATCGCCATACCGATCGCGCTTGAACATGCTTTGCGAAATGAGGGCAAGGCTCTGGTGGAACTGCTGACTTTCTTTACACCTCCGCTCACATGAACAAAAAAGCGGTACATACCGGTGCTGTAAGCCAAGTTAAAAGAGACAACCTGGAGGCGAGCAAGCTCACGAGTCATGGTTTAACCCCTCGCCGCAGATACGAACCCGCTGGACGCAGGTGATCATTTCTGTATAGAAAGGAACTAGCCTATTGACGTGATGGTATATACCGCTTCGTGCCAATTGTAAACTATTTCAGCAACAACAAACTCTATTTACACCTAGAAAGAAGGAGAGACTTCATGAACAGCAAGAATATGCTACTCAAGCTATTGAGTTTAATGATCGTCTTCGGCGTGCTTATTACGGCCTGCGCTCCTGCAGCAACCGCGACTACGGCACCCGCTATGACTGAAGCGCCCGCGGCTACCACGGCTCCTGCCGCCGGCAAGATCTTCGATGGCGTTACGATCAACATTCTCACCTTTGTGGGGCCGCAGGTAGCTGAACCACTTCAGCGACGCGGACCGGATTTCACCGCCCTCACTGGCGCAACCGTCAATGTCATCACGGTGCCCAACAGTGATCTATACCAAAAGGTTCTAACCGATTCTACATCCGGTACGAATGCGTATGATGGTTACCTCTTCGCTCCATCCTGGATCGTGGACTTTGCCCCCGCCGGTTTGATCGAAGACCTCACTCCCTATGTTGCGAAAGATAAAGACCTGCAATGGGATGATGTCGTCAAATCGCTTCAAGATTTTAACTCGTATGATGGCAAGATTTACAGCATCCCATTGGATGGCGACATACACACGGTCTATTATCGGATTGACTCGCTGAAAGATGCCGGTCTCGAACCCCCGAAGACCTGGGACGACTACCTAGCCGTCGCAAAAGCCCTTAACGGCAAAGACCTTAACGGTGATGGCACACCCGATTACGGCTCTTGTATTTCCAAAGCCCCGGCCCAACAATCCTATTGGTGGATCTGGTCTATTGCAGCGCCCTACATTCAGAGCAAGGGCACCTCACAGGGTACTTTCTTCAATACCAAGGATATGACCCCGCTTGTGAACAACGACGCCTTCAAACGCGCTTTGGAAGTTTACAAGGAAACTGGTCTGTACGGCCCACCAGATGAGACCAACCAAGGTGTTGGCGATTCGCGCGGCTTGTTCATCTCCGGCCGTTGTGCCCTTACCATGGACTGGGGTGATATTGGAACGCTGGCAATCGACAAAGATAACTCGAAGGTAATCGATAAGGTTGGCACATTGATCACCCCCGGATCAACCGAAGTTTTGGATTGGGATACTGGCAAGCTTGTTCCTTGCGACGCCACAACCTGTCCTTACGCTGTTGATGGTGTAAATCATGCTCCGTTTGCCTCCTTCGGCGGATGGGCCGGTGCAGTCAACGCTGCAGTTGATCAGAAAAAGAAGGATGCCGCCTATGCCTTCTTCTCTTACATGTCTCAACCGGCGCAATCCGGTGTGGATGTGACTCTTGGCAAAACTGGCTACAACCCTTACCGCAAATCTCAGTTTTCCAACACGCAAGCCTGGATTGATGCAGGCTTTAGTCAGGCTGCCGCTGAAAATTATCTGGGCGCCATTGCAGCTAGCCAGGGCAGTCCGAATGTAGTCTGGGATCTTCGCATTCCGAAGAACCACGAATATATTCAGGTGGAGCTCGACCGCATCCTTTCTCAGTATATTGCGGGAGATCTTACTATTGACGAAACCGCACAACAGCTATATGACTCCTGGGAAACCATCACGAATGACGCAGGCCGTGATGCCCAATTGACCTTCTATAAAGGAACGATTGGAGCCAAGTAGACCTATCACATAGGTTGAATGTATTTCCTCAAGGCCCAACTCATATTGGGTTGGGCCTTGAGCCTATCTATTTAAATATTGAATCGATGCCATGAACACTGAAACCGAAGAACCACAGCCATCCAGTATCCGAACAGTCATTTCGACTGTTGCCGATCGTCTGGCAGCGTCCGTATTTATTTTGCCAACGGTTCTGGCTTTGTTATTCCTGTCGATCTTCCCTTTGATTGCATCACTCTATGTTTCCCTGGCAAAATTCGATATCGCCAAGGGCGGTTACAAACTCACTTTTGTTGGGCTGAACAATTATAAAAAGTTGTTCGTTGGATCTGAAGGGGATCATTTCCTGGGGAAATTTGCACCCAACACTCCCTTGACCTGGATGGTGTTCGGTTTGATCGTTATAGCTTTGGCCATTTTCCTGGCTCGGTATTTGTTGAATGCCAGGGTTTCCATCAGTGGTTTGATAGGTAGAGTGTTACTAACTCTTGGCTTTGGGACGCTAAGCTGGATGTTGGTGCATACATTGTGGAATGGCGGTCGATTAGGAACTGCCAGCACTACACTCGTCTATGTTTTCGTAGGGATCTTTTTTCAATACATCTTGGGCTTGAGTCTGGCAATGCTTACGGTCCAACGTCTGCCGGGCCGGCGCTTCTTTCGAGTGATATTTTTGCTCCCTATGATGATCACGCCAGTAGGTGTTGCTTATATGTTTCGGATGCTCACCGATACAAGTAAAGGACCCTTTACGCCCATCTGGCAGGGTCTTGGTCTGATTAATTTTTCGTGGGTCAACAACGCCTGGGGCGCGCGAACTGCCATTCTAATTGGGGATGTTTGGCAATGGACGCCCTTTATGTTTATCGTTCTGGTTGCCGCGTTGGAGAGTCAGGCTGTCGAGCCTATTGAGGCTGCTACGGTGGACGGGGCAAATTCCTGGCAGATTTTCCGATTCATCACCTGGCCGGCGATTTTGCCGGTGAGCATGACCTTGATTCTGATCCGCCTCATCGAGGCTTTTAAAATTGTTGATTTGCCCAATGTGATGACAAATGGCGGCCCAGGCACAGCCACTCAATCCTTGACTTACCATGCCTACATAAATTGGCGCGCGCTGAATATAGGAGCATCAGCTGCAGTAGCTTACATGCTGCTTTTTCTCGTGACATTTTTCAGCATGATCTTTGTTAATTTGATCCGTCAACGTACAGTGGAAACACTCTAAGAGCGTAATGGATTGCGTTGTTATCAGATTTTGGAGCAGGAATTATGAAGCGTTGGTTTCCAAGTAAAACGATCCAGAACCCCACACGTGTTGGCGCGTTTTTTTCTCAACTGGGGTCACGAATCTGGGCGTTGCTGAAGCGTTGTTTTCAAAGTAAAACAATCAATACGCCTTCGCCTGTTGGCGCGGTATTATCCTATTTGATCTTGGGAGTCTGGGCATTTCTGATCATATTTCCGCTTTACTGGTTGGTGGTAACTTCTTTTAAGATATCCAGCCAGGTTGCAGAAGGTCCCTTCTATATTCCCTTCGTTGACTTTAAACCCAGCCTTGATGCCTGGAAATATATTTTAGCGGGGGATCTCAGCAAAGACACGCTTCGAAATTTTACCAATACGATTATTGTTGCTCCTGTCAGTGCTTTGTTGGCATTGGTGTTCGGCGCTACTGCCGCATATGCCCTCGTGCGGTTCGAATATCGTCCGCGTGTAGGCGTGATCCTTACCTTCATTGGCTGTATCGTATTAAGCCTTGTTGTCACCTCACTCGGAGTGCCCTGGCAGATCGCGCTGGCCGTTGCTGCCGCGGTGTTTATTATCCTTCTGCAAACCATTGGCCGTCGTTTCAAGCGCGCTTTGGGGAATAATGATATTGCCTTCTGGATGATCTCCCAGCGAATGTTGCCTCCTGTTGCGATTGTTATCCCCATCTATATTTTATTCCAGCAGCTGCATCTATTGGATACTTACGCGGCCTTGATCATCACCTATGTGACCAGCAACCTGCCGATCGTGATCTGGTTGATGCGCGATTACGTAAATACCATCCCGATTGAATTGGAGGAATGTGCGGCTATTGACGGTGCTTCGCGCTATCGCATCTTCTGGTCCATTGTTCTGCCTCTTGCAGTACCGGGCCTGGTTGCCACCTTCCTGTTTGTTCTGGTCTTCACCTGGAACGAGTATTTGCTGGCCTTGTTCCTCTCAAGTGCCAAGGTGCAAACCCTGCCCCTGACCATTGCTGCTCAAAACTCCACGCGCGGTCCGCAGTGGTGGAATATGTCTGTATTGATTCTGATCATGATCATTCCGGTGATTGTGATCGCCATCGTCCTTGAACGCTATATCACCCGCGGTTTGCTGATTGGCGCGGTCAAAGGCTAATGCCCAAATGATGACTGACTCAATTCCTCAGATTGTTCAATCTGCATTCGAGCACAAATTGCCGCCGAAGATCGATTATGGCATCGCCTTCATCGGATGCGGCGGGATTGTGAATTACGGCCACATCCCGGCTTACAAAGCCAGTGGTTTTAAATTGATCGGTGGCTATGACCTTGACCACGAGGTTGCAGAGAAAACTGCCCGGGTACATGGTTTGAAGAAAGTTTATGAATCGCTTGATGAGGTGTTGCTCGACCCGATGGTCCAGATCGTGGATATAGCCGTAGTGCCATGGGAACAACGTGCGATCGTTGAAAAGGTTGTTGCCGCCGAGAAGCATCTTCTATGCCAGAAACCCTTTTCCGATAAATATGCTGAAGCAGTGGAGATGACTGCTTTGGCAAAGCAGGCAGGCTTGAAGATCGCGGTTCACCAACAATTCCGCTGGAGTTCGATCATTCGAGCCGTGCAAGCGATCATGGCTGAAGGTTGGATGGGTGATATCCTGGATGTGCAAGTAAAGGTGAGCATTCATACCCCATGGGATATGTGGCCCTGGCTGGCAAGTCGGCCGCGCCTTGAAGTGTTATTCCATTCGATTCACTATCTCGATGCCTTACGCTTTCTCTTCGGCGATCCGTTGCTTGTTACCAGCCGTCATACCAAGGATCCGGCTCAGAAATCCAAGGGCGAGACCAAAACCATCACGACCTGGGAATATGCGAACGGGTTGCAAATCCTGATCGCGGTCTGTCATTTCGATTGGTCGCCCGCGTTGTATTCGCTTTTTCGCGTGCTCGGCACCGAGGGTCTGATCGAAGGTACGATCGGAACAAATTACGATTATCCCGATGGCCGCAGCGATACGATAAAGTTCACGAGCCGGAATCGTCCCGAACAAAATTTTTCTGTCACGTTGCCGGGTAAATGGATTCCCGACGCGTTTTACGGACCGATGGCGTCGCTGATGGAAGCCATCCAAACCGGTGGGGAGCCGTTAACCTCGGCTAAAGATAACCTGGGCACGTTGCGTGTGGTGGAAGCAGCCTATCGTTCGATGAGTGAGGCGCGCAGCGTGAACCCATCAGAGATCACAGCATAGATATGATTGAAGTGAGGAGCTAGCCCCATGCCATTGACCCCGGAGCGATTGCAAGACGCCTATCGGCAGATGCTTGTTATTCGCAAGTTTGAAGAAGCGATCCGCGACCTGTATCAACAGGGAAAAATTCGCGGTTCATTTCACCCATGCGTGGGGCAGGAAGCCACCGCGGTGGGAGGCTGTTGGGCGTTACGAAAAGACGATTACATGACCTGCACCTATCGCGGCCACGGTCAGGCGCTCGCAAAAGGATTGAGTGTGCGCGCCGCCATGGCTGAAATGCTGGGCAAAGCAACAGGTTGTTCCAAAGGTAAGGGCGGCTCGATGCACTTTACAGATCCATCTGTAGGGCTGCTCGGGGCGAATGCGATCGTAGCCGGTGGAGTCCCTCATGCTGCTGGTGCCGCGTTGGCCTCCCAGTTGCAAAAAAAGGACAACGTCGCGATGGCCTACTTTGGCGAAGGCACGGTCAATCAAGGTGTCTTCCTTGAGACCCTCAACCTTGCAGTCGTTTGGAAGCTGCCGCTCATTCTGGTCTGTGAGAATAATTTATATTCCGAGATGACGCCCTCACACGAAACTACTTCAGTGGTGGAGACGAATAAACGCGCCGCTGCATTTGGTTTCGAGACAGTTCGAATTGATGGGAATGATATCGAGGCAATGTATAACGCCGTCGAGCAGGCAGCTGCGAAGGCACGGTCCGGAGGCGGACCGATCTATATCGAAGCGATGACCTATCGTCTATGGGGGCACATGATGGGTGACCCGGAAATTTATCGCACCAAAGAGGAAGTTGCAAAGGCCAAAGAGAACGAACCAATTGTCCGTTGCGGAAAACGCCTTCTTGAACTTGGTTGTACAGAGGCTGATTTAACGCGTCTTGATAATGAAGCCGAATCAATCATTACCGACGCACTGCAGTTTGCCGAATCCAGCCCATTGCCCGAGCCGGCCGATGCGTTTACAGATGTATTTATTAAGGTGAATTAATTCCATGCCAAACATCACTTATGCCCAGGCTTTGAACGATGCACTCCGTGAAGAAATGAAAGTTGACTCGCGTGTCTTCCTGATGGGGGAGGACATCGGTCATCACGGCGGCGTCTTTCGCGTGACCAAGGATCTGATCGACGAGTTCGGTGCAGAGCGTGTGCGTGATACTCCCATTAGTGAGTCCAGTTTTGTCGGCCTTGGCATCGGCGCAGCAATGGCCGGCCTGCGGCCTGTGGTGGAATTGCTATTTATGGATTTCGCGCTTGTAGCTGCGGACCAGATCGTGAACCAGGCGGCCAAGCTTCGTTATATGTCCGGTGGAACAGTATCCATCCCCATGGTCGTGCGCGCACAACAAGGCGGTGGACGCGGTAACGGCGCGCAGCATTCACAATCGTTTGAGTCGTGGCTGGCACAGGTGCCCGGTCTTATCATCGTGGCGCCTTCCACGCCAGCCGATGCAAAAGGATTGCTCAAGAGCAGCATCCGCGCCGGGAACCCGGTGATATTCATCGAACACAAATTGCTATATAACACCAAAGGTGACGTGCCTGAAAGTGACTATTCCATTCCCATCGGTAAGGCAGAGATCAAACGCGACGGGCGCGATATTACGATCGTATCGTATTCACGTACTTTGTTGTTCGCGCTGGAAGCGGCCGAGACTCTCTCACAGAAGGGGATCGAAGCCGAAGTCATAGACTTGCGCACCATCGAGCCGCTCGACATGGATACGATACGCGAGTCGGTCAAGGGAACTGGACGCCTGCTCGTCGTGCATGAGTCTCATAGTAATTGCGGTTTGGGTGCGGAGATCATCACTAGGATGTATGAGCAGGCCCCGGATACATTGATCACACCCGCCCGGCGGTTGGGAGCGAAGCATGTCCCGATCCCGGTGGCAGAGCCTCTTGAAAATGCAGTACTGCCTCAACCTTCCGACATCGTCGCGGCAGTGGAGGCGATGTTCTAATGAAGGAACTGCATCTTGCGCTCATCGGCGGCCCTCAATACGATGGTTTGTTGAAACTGTTGCCGGCCTTTGAACAGGGAACAGGCTATCGTCTGCATGTGGATGTGCACCTGCCGCATGTCGAATTGAACGAACGCATGGCGAAAGACCTCGGCACGGAACGCGGTCACTATGACCTGATCTCTACCCATACCAAGTATTGCCCTTCGCAAGCCGAACACCTGCGCCCATTGGATGAATTTGTGAACGCAGATGAATTGACCGACTTTGTGCCGCGTGTGCTGGAGTTGTGCCGCTTTGCATTTGGAGCGGATCAGACTCACGAGAAGTTGATGCAGCTTCCGAGAAATCTCGATGCCCGATTGCTTTTCTATCGCGTGGACTTGATTCCTGCGCCGGGCACGTGGGACGAAGCTGCGACTCAAATGGTCAAATACAAACGCGATGATTTTTATGGGTTTGCCTTTCCCGGCAGGCATTCCGGTTTGTTCGGCACGTTCTATGAAATGCTGGGTATGGCCGGCGGCGACTTGTTCGATACCGATCTCAAACCCACTTTCAATAACGAAGCCGGTGAATGGGCATTGAACTACCTCCATCGTTTACATACGGTAGATCGCGTCACCCCGCCGGACTTGCTTGAGAACTGGTATTACGATGAAATTTCAGATCGCTTTCGTAAGGGTGACATCCTAATGATCGGTGACTGGCCCGGCTTCTATGGTTTATATCGAAAACGGGAAACCTGCGCGGTATTGGACCAGTTCGACGTGGCAGTCTATCCGGCTGGCCCAACCGGGATTCGAAAGTCGTATGCCGGCGGGCACACGTTCGCGATACCCAAAG
>Ga0209131_1000426_pt1 | contig 30650 bp, 29 predicted proteins | sample GraSoi_2013_40cm_FD_185826 | JGI IMG/M metagenome (GOLD analysis project Ga0209131, IMG submission 185826) | Grasslands soil microbial communities from the Angelo Coastal Reserve, California, USA - Sample 9_17_2013_40cm (SPAdes) (version 2) | ecosystem: Environmental > Terrestrial > Soil >...
TGGTACTGCACGTCGAAATGGCACCCGCCCTCGTAGCGGCGCGCGTGCGCCTCGCATAGCGTCGGCACGCTCGCCGGCGAGGGCTTGCGCTTGTCCTCGACCCAGGCCATCAGCGCCTCGAGGAGCGCCGCGTACTCCGGCGTGCTGAGGTAGCTGTGCTCCCCCTCGCGAGTGAAGGTCTGCACGAGGCGATCGGCGGTGCCGGCCGCCTCGAGCGTGGCCCGGTAGGCCGACTCCTGCTCGACGAAGATGATCGGGTCGTCGATCGCGTGGATCGTCAGGATCGGGATCGATCCCTTCCCCGTCATGTCGCCGTCGCAGCCGAATTGCGCCGCGGCCTCACGATCCGCTTCGAAGCGCGGCACGCCCTGGTTCAGCGCCTGGTCGTCGTCGGAACCCGTATAGCGCACGCGCGCGTTCGACCAGGGGTTCTTCCCGCCGAGGCGCTTGTGGACGATGTCCTGCCACATGAACACGCTGAAATCCATCTGGCGCACGAGGATGCGCTCGGGAATCCGGATCACGCGCGTGATGTTGTCGAGGTTGCGCTGCTGCGCCGCCGTGCGCTTGTCGCGCGCAAGGCCCACGCCCGTGCACTCGTTGATGCGGGCCTCGAGTTCCTTGCCCGTCATCTTCGAGGCCGCGGGCAATCCCATCCACACCGGGAAGTCGGGTTCGCCCTCGCGCGGCAGGTTGCGGCAGTAGTAGCGGTAGACCGCGAGCAGGTCGATCCGGTACAGGTAGGCGCGCGTATTGCCCGCGAGCACGCCGCTCGTGAGGAGCGCGGCGTCGTAGTGCGGCTTACCGTCGGTCGCGCCGTTGAACAACTCGATCGTCTTGGCCGCAACGCCGCCACCCCACGACTGGCCGTGGATGATCGTGCGCCGCGGAACGCCGAACTTCGCGATGTAGATGCGGCGCGCGCTCTCGGTGTCTTCCGCCGCCATCGTCATGCCGTAGCCCGAGCGCCGGTACGCCGATCCGGCCCACGCGAATCCCTCCTTCACGACGACGGCGAACCGCTCGAGGTCCGAGACCGGCGTGGTGGGCTTCGGCACGTTGCCCCCATGGGAATGAACGACGAGCACGCCGTTCCAGTTCTTCGGGCGCACGAGCACGTAGTACGCGCCGCGATCGTCCTGGCCGCCGTAGCACGCCGCGCCTTCGGGCATCGACCTCGAACACGGGATCTCGGTCTGCGCGAGCGCCGCGCACGCGCAGAGCGCCGCGAGGCCCGCGGCGAAACGGCCGATGAGTCGCATGGCGAGCCCGCTAGAACGTGTGGCGCACTCCGGCGGCGAAGCCGCGCGGATCCTGGCCCTCGGCGATGTTGAGGGCGCCGGCCCCGAAGTTGCAGAGATTTCCGGTCTTGTTGTTCACGCTCACGTAGTTGGCCTGAAACATCGTGCGGCGCGAGAAATCGTAACGGTAGCCGATGCCGATGGCGTCGCATTCCGGCCGCGCCGCGTTGTTGGCCCCGCCGTCCTTCGAGCTCTGGTAGAGGACCAGCAGGTGGCTGTTGCCGACGAACAACCAGTCGAGGCCGAGCGCCCAGCCCTTCTGCGTCTTCGCGTTCGTCTTCGTGTAGGTGCCGTACTGCCCCATGATCTTGGCATTCCCGAGACGGAAGTAGCCTGCGATGCCGTTGCCCACCTGGCTCACGCCCGTCGCCGCGACCCCGTCGTTGTAGTCGTGCTGCTTTTCGTAGGCGTACGCGATGTAGTAGTCGCCGCGGCCGTACGAGAGCGAACCCCCGGCCTTGTACGGATTGCGGACCGCGGTGCGCGCTTCGTTGGCGGCGTAGGCGAGCCTCAGCGTGAAGCCGGACCATTCGGGCGACCAGTACTGCACGATGTTGGGCTCGCGGTTGCTGAAGTTGCCCTGGTTGATCGCCGTCCCCGTGATGTCCGCGATCGACAGATCCGTGAACGGGTCCACCACCGCGACCTGCGTGAGCTTGAAGGGCATGTCCCATCGGCCCATGGACAGGCTTCCCCAACTCGCATGCTGGAGGCCCACGGCGCTGTTGCGCTGCGCGAAGGCGCCGCTCGCCGCGTCCGGCGAGAAGCCCGTCTCGAGCTGGAAGAACGCCGTGAGGCCGGCGCCCAGGCTTTCGGTGCCGCGCACGCCGAGCAACGACGACTGGTCGGAGACGCGGTTGCGGCGCACGAGCGGCGGCGCCTTGCCGCCCTTGGCCTCGACCACGTCGAACATCACGTACACGCGGCCGTACATCGTGACGGGATCCTCGGTCTGGGCCGTCGCCGTTTGGGGCACGGCGGTGGAGAGCGCCATGGCGGCCAGTATTGCGTTTCTCATTTTCTTCGCCTCTCGCGGGGAATCAGTCGGTGCGGGAGACTCTAGGGGGCCGGTTGATAGATGTAAAATATCTGCGAAGTATGCCCGGCATACTCATTGCATATACCGAAAATGGAACTTCGCCACCTGCGTTACTTCGTCGCCGTCGCCGAGGAGAAGAGCGTCACGCGCGCCGCGGCGCGCCTGGGCATCCAGCAGCCCCCGTTGAGCCAGCAGGTGCGCGCGCTCGAGCACGAGCTGGGCTTCGAGCTCTTCACGCGCGTTCCCAAGGGGGTCGAGCTTACCGCCGCGGGCGAGGTGTTCCTGGAATCGTCGCGCGAGGTGCTCGCCCGCGTGGACATGGCCGCGAAGCTCGCCGGCCGCGCGGCGAAAGGCGTGGTCGGCATGCTCTCCGTGGGCCTCACGAGCTCGGCGGCGTTACACGCGCTGGCGCCGACCCTGCTGCGCGCGTTTCGCGAAACCTATCCCGGCGTGCACCTCACGATGAAGGAAGGCAACGCGGCGAGCCTCACGGACATGGTCCTCGCCGGCAAGGTCGACGCGGCGCTCATCCGCGCGCCGGTCTCCCATCCCGCGGGGTTGGTGTTCCGCACGCTGGTGCGGGAGGAAATGCTCGCGGTGCTCCCGCGCAACCACCGCCTCGCACAAGGCGGCGAAACGGCGATCCCGCTCAAGTCCCTCGCGAAGGAGCCGATGATCCTCGTGCGCAGGCCGGGTGCGCCGGGCCTCTATGCCGACTTCCTCCAAGCCTGCCATCGCGCGGGGTTCGCGCCGCCCATCGCGGCCGAGGTGGACAGCATGATCACGAACGTGACGCTGGTGTCGGCGGGAATGGGCGTGTCGGTGGTTCCCGCCTCGATGCGCGACATCCATCGCGCGAGCGTGGCCTACCGCCGCATAGCGAAAGGCGCGCGCCTCTTCGCGCCGCTCACCCTCGTGCAACGGCGCGAGGACGCCAATCCCGTGACCGCGCGCTTCGCCGCGCTGGCAGGGAAGTCTGCGGCAATCGGATAAAATAGACGGCTTCCCGCGTCATTTTCCCGGAGCACTCCTGCAATGACCGTCCGCGTCGCCATCAACGGCTACGGCCGCATCGGCCGCAACATCCTTCGCGCCCACTACGAAAGCGGCAAGAAGCACGATCTGGCCATCGTCGCCCTGAACGACCTGGGCCCGCCCGAGACCAACGCGCACCTCACGCGCTACGACACGGCGCACGGCAAGTTTCCCGGCAAGGTCGAGGTGGAAGGCGACCACATGGTCGTCAACGGCGAGCGCATCCGCGTGACCGCCCAGCGCGACCCCGCGCAGCTGCCGTGGAAGGACCTGGGCGTCGACGTGGTCCTCGAGTGCACGGGCTTCTTCACGACGAAGGAGAAGGCCTCCGCGCACCTGAAGGGCGGCGCGAAGAAGGTGATCATCTCGGCGCCGGGCGGCAAGGACGTGGACGCGACCATCGTGTACGGCGTGAACCACGAGACGCTGAAGGCTTCGCACACGGTGATCTCCAACGCCTCGTGCACGACGAACTGCCTGGCACCGCTGGTCAAACCCCTGCACGAGAAAATCGGCGTGGTGAACGGCCTCATGACGACGGTGCACGCGTATACCAACGACCAGGTGCTGACGGACGTCTTCCACGAGGACCTGCGCCGCGCGCGTTCGGCCACCATGTCGATGATCCCGACGAAGACGGGTGCGGCCGCCGCGGTGGGCCTGGTGCTGCCCGAGCTGAACGGCAAGCTCGATGGCTACGCGATCCGCGTGCCCACCATCAATGTCTCTCTCGTGGACCTGTCCTTCATCGCCGCGCGCGACACGACGGCCGACGAGGTGAACGCCGTCATGAAGGAGGCCTCGGAGTCGAAGGCGCTGAAGGGCATCCTCAACTACAACAAGGCGCCGCTCGTTTCCGTGGACTTCAACCACGATCCGGCATCGTCCACGTTCGACGCGACGCTCACCAAGGTATCCGGCCGTCTCGTCAAGGTGTCGAGCTGGTACGACAACGAATGGGGCTTCTCCAACCGCATGCTCGACGTCACCATGGCGTTGATGCAGGCGAAGTGAAGAATCCGTTCACGGCCCATCCCCACGAGGTCGGCGAGTCCTACCTCGAGCATGGATCGTTCGCGTGCCGCTACGGCATCAAGATGACCTGGGGCGGCATCGCGGCGCTGATCCACTCCATCTTCCCGTTCCTCTTCAAGAATACGGGAAGTCGCATCACGCGCGAGCTGGCCGATACGCTCGACCTGTCGCGCCCACGCTCGGCGCGCACCCGGCGCGGGGACGCGGTGTGACCTTCCTTCGCATGGCCGAAGTGCCCCTCGAGAGGAAGCGCGTCTTCATCCGCTCGGACCTGAACGTGCCGCTCGACGATGCGGGAAGGATCACCGACGACACGCGCATCCGCGCCTCCCTCGACGCCTACCGCCTCGCGCTCTCGAAGGGCGCGGCGCTGATGGCCACGTCGCACCTCGGGCGTCCGAAGGAGGGCGAGTTCTCCGAGGCCGATTCGCTCGCCCCGGTGGCCGCGCGCCTGGCGCAGCTCCTCGGCCGCGAAGTGCCGCTCGTGCGCGACTGGATCGATGGAGTGGAAGCGAAGCCCGGTGCGATGGTCCTGCTGGAGAACTGCCGCTTCAACAAGGGCGAGAAGAAGGACGACGAAGCGCTCGCGAAGAAATACGCGGCGCTGTGCGACGTGTACGTGAACGACGCCTTCGGCACCGCGCATCGCGCCGAAGCCACGACGCACGGCGTGGCGCGCTTCGCGAAGACCGCGTGCGCGGGGCCGCTGCTCGCCAACGAGCTCGACGCGTTGGGGCGCGCGCTCGCCAAGCCCGCGCGGCCGTTGGTGGCGATCGTGGCCGGCTCCAAGGTTTCCACCAAGCTCACCATCCTGAAATCGCTCGCTTCGAAAGTGGACCGGCTCATCGTGGGCGGCGGGATCGCGAACACATTCATGGCCGCGGCAGGACTGCCCATCGGAGACTCGCTCGCGGAAACCGACCTGTTGGACGAGGCAAGGGAAATCATGGCGATGATGTCCGCGCGCGGCGCCGCCGTGCCGATCCCCGAAGACGTGGTGTGCGGCAAGGCGTTTGCGGCCGATACGCCGGCGCAGGCGAAGAAGTCGCGCGACGTGCAGGCCGACGACATGATCCTCGACATCGGGCCCGCGACGGCGAACGCATACGCCGCGATCCTGCGCGGGGCCGGCACCGTCGTGTGGAACGGGCCGGTGGGCGTGTTCGAGTTCGACGCCTTCGGCCACGGAACGCGCGCGGTGGCTGAAGCTATCGCCGCGTCGAAGGCGTTCTCCATCGCCGGGGGCGGCGACACGCTTGCCGCGATCGCCAAGTACGGCGTCTCGGACAAGATCGGCTATATCTCCACCGGCGGAGGTGCCTTCCTCGAGTTCCTCGAGGGCAGGACGCTTCCGGCGGTGGCAATCCTCGAAGAACGCGGGGCGAAGCAATGACACGCAGCACGAAGATCGTAGCCACGCTGGGCCCGTCCTCGAGCGAAGCCTCGGTGCTGGAGAAGATGTTCCTCGCCGGCGTGGACGTCGTGCGCCTCAACTTCTCGCACGGCACGACGGAAGACCACCTGAAGCGGGCGGAGCTCGTGCGCGAAGTCTGCCGCAAGGTCGATCGGGCCGTCGGGATCATGGCGGACCTGCAGGGCCCGAAAATCCGGGTGGGCAAGTTCAAGGACGGCAAGATCCAGCTGAAGGCGGGAGACCCGTTCATCCTCGATGCCGCCGCGGGCATCGGCGACCCGTCGCGCGTGGGCCTCGACTACAAGGACCTGCCGCGCGACGTGCGCGCGGGCGACGTGCTCCTCCTCGACGACGGGCGCATCGTCCTCGACGTCGTGAACGTGAAGGGCGACGAGATCCATACCGTCACTCGCCACGGCGGCACGCTTTCGAACAACAAGGGAATCAACCGCCAGGGCGGCGGCCTCACGGCGCCGGCGCTCACGCCCAAGGACATCGACGACATCCGCACGGCGGCGAAGATGAAGGTGGACTACGTCGCGGTGTCGTTCCCGAAGAGCGGCGCGGACATGTACATGGCGCGCGAGCTGCTGCGCGCGGCCGGCGGGCACGCGATGCTGATCGCGAAGATCGAGCGCGCCGAGGCGATCCCGGCGCTCGCCGACATCATGCACGCCTGCGACGGCATCATGGTTGCGCGCGGCGACCTCGCGGTGGAGGTGGGCGATGCCGCGGTGCCCGCGCTGCAGAAGCGAATGATCAAGGAGGCACGCGAGCTGAACAAGCTCACCATCACCGCCACGCAGATGATGGAGTCGATGATCTCGAGCCCGGTGCCCACGCGCGCGGAGGTCTCGGACGTGGCCAATGCGGTGCTGGACGGCACCGACGCCGTGATGCTGTCGGCCGAGTCGGCCTCCGGGCAGTACCCGGTCGAGACGGTCCAGGCGATGGCGCGCGTCTGCATCGAGGCGGAGAAATCGCAGCCGGTCACGCTGGAGCGCGAGTTCCTCGACCGCGTGTTCGGTCGCGTGGACCAGTCCATCGCCATGGCCGCGCTCTTTACCGCCTACCATCTCAAGGTGAAGGCGATCGCCTCCCTCACGGAATCCGGATCCACGGCGTTGTGGATGTCGCGCCTGAATTGCGGCGTGCCGATCTACGCGCTCACGGCGCAGACGTTCACCCGCTACCGCTGCACCCTCTTTCGCGACGTCTATCCCCTGATGGTGAAGTACGTGGGCCACGACCGCGAGGAGCTGCTCGCCGAGGCCGAAGCGGTGCTGGTCGCCAACGGCGTCGTGAAACCGGGCGACCTCATCGTCCTCACCATCGGCGAGCCCATCGGCAAATCGGGCGGCACGAACACCATGAAGATCGTCAAGGTCGGCGAGCAGCGCCGGCCGTAAAAGGAGAGTGAGATGGACACGAAGCTGATGATGGAAACCGCGCGCGCGATGGTCGCGCCGGGCAAGGGACTGCTTGCCGCCGACGAAAGCGCGGGCACCGCCAAGAAACGCTTCGACACGGTGGGTGTCGAATCGACCGAGGAGAATCGTCGAGCCTACCGCGAGATGCTGTTCACGACGCCCGGGCTTTCCGATTTCGTGAGCGGCGTGATCCTCTTCGACGAGACGCTGCGCCAGAAGACGAAGGACGGCGTGAACTTCGGCGAGTACCTCAAGAAGAACGGCATCATTCCCGGAATCAAGGTGGACGCGGGCGCGCACGACATGGCGCTGCACCCGAACGAGAAAGTGACCGAGGGCCTGGACAAGCTCGCCGAGCGCATGAAGGAATACTTCTCGCTGGGCGCGCGGTTCGCGAAGTGGCGCGCGGTGATCACGATCGGCGAGGGGATCCCGACACAAGCGTGCCTGCAGGCGAACGCCCATGCGCTCGCACGCTACTCGACGATCTGCCAGGAAGCCTCCATCGTGCCGATCGTCGAGCCGGAGGTCCTCCTCGACGGCAATCACACCGCGGAGAAGAGCGAGCGCGTGCACGAGCGCACGCTGGAGACGCTCTTCCACGAGCTCTTCCGCCAGGACGTGATCCCCGAGTGCCTCATCCTCAAGGCGAGCATGTGCGTCTCCGGAAAGGAGAACGCGAAGCAGGCGGGCGTGCAGGAAGTGGCCGAGCGCACGCTGCGAGTGTTGAAGCGCACGGTGTCCGCGGCGTTACCCGGGGTCGTGTTCCTCTCGGGCGGCCAGAGCGACGAGAACGCCACCGCGCACCTGGACGCCATGAACCGCATGGGCGCGCCGTGGCCGCTCACGTTCAGCTACAGCCGCGCACTCCAGGCGGTGGCGCTGAAGGCCTGGCGCGGACAGGCGGGCAACGTTTCCGCGGCGCAGAAGGCGTTCCACCATCGCGCGAGGATGAACAGCCTCGCCGCGAAGGGCCAATGGAACGCGAACCTGGAGAAGCAGGCCGCCTGACGGCGCGCATGACTCCCGTCCACGAAACGTCCATCAAGAGCCTTCCGCTCGTGGGCCGCGGCAAGGTGCGCGACATCTATGCCGTCGGCGACGACAAGCTGCTCATCGTCACCACCGATCGCCTGTCGGCCTATGACGTGATCCTGCCGACGCCGGTGCCGGAGAAGGGCCGCGTGCTCACCGAGCTCGCCAACTTCTGGTTCGGCCGCCTCGCCTCGATCGTGCCCAACCACCTCACCGGCATCGATCCCGAATCCGTCGTGGCGCCCGGCGAGCGTGGCCAGGTGCGTGGGCGTTCCATCGTCGTGAAGAAAATGAGGGCGTTGCCCATCGAGGCGGTGGTGCGCGGCTACCTCGAGGGCTCGGGCTGGAAGGAATACCAGGAGTCGGGAAAAGTCTGCGGCATCGCGCTGCCGCCGGGGATGCAGCGCGCATCGAAGCTGCCGCAGCCGATCTTCACTCCGGCCACCAAGGCCGAGGCGGGCCACCACGACGAGAACATCGCATTCGAGCGCGTGGTCGAAATGCTCGGCGAGGCGCGGGCGAAAGAGATCCGCGACACCGCCATCGCGCTCTACAAGGCGGCCGCCGAATATGCGCTCTCGCGCGGCATCATCATCGCCGACACCAAGTTCGAGTTCGGCGTGGACGCGGCGGGCAAGCTCCACCTCATCGACGAGGCGCTCACGCCGGATTCCTCGCGCTTCTGGCCGCTGGACACCTGGCGCGTGGGCGAGAGCCCGGAGAGCTTCGACAAGCAATACGTGCGCAACTGGCTCGATTCCATTGGCTTCGCGCGCCGGCCGCCCGCGCCGCCCATGCCGCCGGAAGTGGCGCAGAAGACCTCCGCCAAGTACCAGGAGGCGCTCAAGCGCCTGGCGGGCTAGCCATGGCCCGCATCGACGCGCGCGCGCCCACGCGCGAGCTCCTCGCCTTCAACACCATCAATCCCGAGGCGTGCACACCGTCGGTCGATCTCTTCGCGACGCTCATGCGCGACGGGTGCTCCATCTAGCTGTTGTCAGACGGACACAGCGACCTTCGCGCCCATGACGATGAGAAACACCGCGAAGATGCGGCGCAGCGTCGCGCCTTGCAGCCGATGCGCGAGGCGCGCGCCGAGGGGCGCGGTGAGGACGCTGGTGGCGGAGATGCCGAGGAACGCGGGCACGTAGACGAAACCCAGGCTCCCCTGCGGCAGGTTCTCAACGCTCCACCCGGAGACGATGTAGCCCAGCGTACCGGCGATCGCGAGCGGGAATGCCATCGCGGCAACGGTGCCGATGGCCCGATGCGTGTTCACGTTGCACCACGTGAGGAAGGGAATGCCCACGGCGGCAGCACCTCCGCCGAAGAGGCTCGAGCAAGCGCCGATCGCCACCGCGATCACGAGCAGCGCGCCGCGCCCGGGAAGCGCGCGCGAAGGCTTCGGGCGCAGGTTGAACGCCATCTGCGCGGTGTTGAAGAGGACGAAGCCCAGGAAGAAGTACTTGAGGAAGGCGGTGGGCGCGAAGCGCGCGAGGAGCGCGCCGGCGAAGACACCGGCCAGGAGCCCCGGCGTCATCGTCTTCACCAGCGCCACATCGACGGCGCCACGCGCGTGATGCGCGCGCAGGCTCGCCAAGGCCCCGGCCGCCATCGCCGCGAGCGACGTGCCGATCGCCAGGTGCATCACGAACGAGGCCGGGTAGCCGCGCGCCGTGAACATGAGGGCCAGCGACGAGACGATGATGACCGCGCCCCCAATGCCCAGCAGTCCCGCGAGGAATCCCACCACCGCGCCGATGCCCAGGTACGCGGCGATCTGCGCGAGCGGCGGCATCTACTCGGCGAGACGCGCGAGGATGAAATTCCACTGCGCTTCGGTGACCGGCGTGATCGACAACCGGTTGCCGGGTCGCAGCGTTCGCATGCCGGCCAGCTCCTGGTAGCCTTTCATCTCCGAAAGCGGCATGAGGCGCGTCTTCGACACGAGCTTCACGTCCACGTTCATCCAGCGCGGCGCGTCGCGCTTCGACTTGGGGTCGTAGTAGTCGCTCTTGCGGTCGAACTGCGACGCATCGGGATAGGCCTTGCCCGCGACTTTCGCGATGCCCGCGATGCCGGGCTCGGGGCAGCTCGAGTGGTAGAAGAGCACGCCGTCGCCGACCTTCATGTGGTCGCGCATGAAGTTGCGCGCCTGGTAATTGCGCACGCCGAACCAGGGCGTCGATTGCTTCGGCGCCTTCGCAAGGTCATCGATGGAGAATTCGTCCGGCTCCGACTTCATGAGCCAGTACTGGCGCGAAGGATTCACTGCGGTGTTCGTCCAGGCCGCACTCTCGAACCCAGCGGTTCAAGGCGGTCACCCACCGAGCGCCTCAGGTACGTCCGACGTGGGACGCGCACAATAGCGCTCTTGGCGAGCGTCCATAGCGTTGCTATCGGTTCAAAGAAGTAAGCCTGGACGAACACCGCAGCAAACCCCGGGACAGCTCCAGCTAGAACAACTTTTCCTGGTCGGCCGCGAGCGCCGAATCCACGGTCTGCTGCAATGCGGCGATTCTACGACGAATCGCGCTCGTGTCCAACGACGATCCGTTTGCCGCATTCGGGTTTTTCGACATCGATTCGTGCGCGATGTTCAACGCCGCCATGATCGCGATGCGTTCGTTGCCCACGACCTTGCCCGTGTCGCGCACTTCCTTCAGCTTGCGGTTCAGGTAATCGGCCGCGGCCATGATCTGCTGCTCCTCGCCCTCAGGACACGCGACGCGGAATTCGCGTCCGAGCAGGCTGATCGTCAGCGCGCCCTTTTCGCTCACGACTCGGTCTCGGGGATCTGCTTGAGGAGCGCTTCGATGCGCGAGCGGGCCGCACTCAATTTCTCGGCCAGGCGCACGTTCTCATCGGCGCGCTGCGCAAGCTGCTGTCGAAGCTCGCGATTGTCGTCCCGCAACGCCTCGAACCGCCGCACCAGCTGCGCCAGGCGCTCTTCGAGGCTGTCGAATTCCGGGTCCATCGAGCTACCCTATTGGAAAAGGCATGGCGCGTCAATGCGTAAGCCGCTCTTTTGAAAGTCGTTTATCATGCCCCTAGCGAGCGGATGCACGGGAAGCCGGTGGAATGCCGGCGCTGCCCCCGCAACGGTCAGCGAGATGTTCTTCGCCAAGCCCGATACCGAATCCGCGCGCACCCACCCAGCGGCCTGCGGGGACGCTCGCCGCGCAACAAGGAACCGCGTATGAAACCTATCTCCATCGCCGCCCTCGCCGGGCTCACCGCGCTTGGAGCACAAGCGCAATCGCAAGTCGCATTCCAACCCGCCGCGGAAACCGTCGTCGTCACCGCCACGCGCGCCATCACCCCCGAGGCGACGCTGCGCGACGTCACCCTCATTTCCCGTGAAGACATCGAAGCCGCGGGGCCGATCTCGCTGGGCGAGCTGCTTCAGCGGCGCGCCGGGATCGAGCTGCGCGACGTCGGCGGCGCGGGACAGCCGCAATCGCTCTTCGTGCGCGGCGCGGGAAGCGCGCAGACGCTGCTGCTCGTGGACGGCATGCGCGTGGGCTCCGCCACCGTCGGCACGACCGCCATCGAAAACATTCCGCTCGAGCTGATCGAGCGCATCGAAGTAGTGAAGGGCCCGATGTCGAGCCTTTATGGCTCGGATGCGATCGGCGGCGTGATCCAGGTCTTCACGCGCGGCAAGGCGGTCCCAAACCTCTTCGCCACCGCGGGATACGGCACCGACAGCGATTGGCGCGTCTCGACCGGCATCGTCACCGAGGATCGCGGCATGCGCTTCGCGCTCGCGGCGGGCTACCGCCAGATCGACGCGCCCAGCGCCACCAATCCGCGCGTGCCTTTCGGTGCCTACAACCCCGACGGCGATCCGCACCGCAATGCCTACGGCAACCTCAAGTTCTCCCAGAAGCTCTGGCAGGGCGAGGTCGTTGAGATCGACGCGTTCACGACGCAGACGAAGACGCATTTCGACGCCGGTCCCGGCGACGACGTGAACAACCACAAGGTATCGGGCGCGAAGCTCACCTCGGTGAACGAGATCATGCCGTGGTGGAACTCGCGCATCACGTTCGCGCAGGGCCGCGATCGCATCGACACCGTGGGCTCGTTCCCCGGATTCATCGAAACGCGCCAGGACCAGGCCTCGTGGATCAACGAGTTCGCGCTGACGACAAGCAAGGTGATCGTCGGCGCCGAGACCGTGCGGCAGAAGGTGATGAGCGATGACGCAACGCCCTTCTCGACCACGCGCCGGGACACCAACTCCGTGTTCACCGGCGTGAACGAGTCCTATGCGGGACACCGCTTCGAGGCGAGCGTGCGCCGCGACCAGGACGACCAGTTCGGCGACCGCAATACGGGCAGCGCTTCGTACGGCCTCGATTTTCCGTGGACACGCGTTTCGGCGACGTATGGCCAGGGCTTTCGCGCACCGACCTTCTACGATCTCTATGGCCCCGCGTTCCCGGGCGCGAATCCGAACCCGAACCTGAAACCCGAGGAGAGCCGCACCACCGAGGTCACGTTTCGCTCGCCTCTCAAGTCGCCGTACCGCTGGCGCGTGAGTGGGTTCGACAACCGCGTCGAGAATCTCATCGCCTTCAGTTCCATCGCCGAGATGCCGGTGAACGTGGCACGCGCGCGCACGCGCGGCGTGGAGCTCGAGGGCGAGGCCACGTGGTACGCAACGCGCTTTCGCGGCTCGTTCACGGCGCAGAAAGCGAAGGACGACGACAAGGACCTTCGGCTGCAGGGCCGCGCCGAGCGGCTGGGCTCGTTCGACGCGACCTGCAAGTGGCGCGATTTCACATTCTCCGCAGGCGTGGTCGCGAGCGGAGCGCGCTACGATTCGCCCAACGAGGATCCGGCCACGCGGCTGGGCGGCTACGCCGTCCTCGATGCGCGAGTCACGTACAACTTCAAGAAGTTCTGGTCCGCGCAGCTGTCGTTCGCCAACCTCGGCGACAAGCGCTACGAGCGCGCGATGGGCTACGATGCGCCGCGGCGAAGCATCTTCCTGCAGGCGACCTTCCAGGCGTTCTGATGGCGATCGACGGGCTGTATCTGCAGTACCTCAAGCAGGCGATCGACCGGCGCCGAGGCGCGGGCGGCGAGAGGCTGCGCGGCCTGCTGCTCGCCTATCCGGACCTGCTCGTGCCGCGCGCGAGCCTCACGAAGCTCCTGGGCGAAGCGCTCCTCGCCGGCGCCGCCGAGCGTCCCGACGCCGCGTCGATCTGGGAATACCACGGACTCGGCGGCGTGCCCGATCCCATGTTCGACAGCGTCGAGATCCTCGGGCGCATGGGCGTGGACTGCACCGTCGTGGACGCGGCGGTCCTGCGCGGGATGGAGCGCATCGTGGATCTAAACGAGGCGCTCCCGCAGGACCTCGCGCGAAGCTTCGACCTTGTCGTGGACACCGGCACCTGCGAGCATTGCTTCAACGTCGCGCAGGCGTTCGTGAACGCGTGCGAGGCGCTCGCCGCCGGCGGCATGCTCGTTCACGCTGCGCCGATGACGCGAATCAACCACGGATTCTGGAGCTTCAACCCCACGATCTACCCGGACTTCTTCGAGGACAACGGCTTCGAGCTGCAGATGCTCACGGGCGTGACCGGCACCATCCGGGAGGGATTCAGGCCCTTCAATGTGGACGCCTTCCGGCGCTTCGAGGCGCCGCCGGAAGCCGCCCTCTACGTGATCGCGCAACGGCGCGAGGTGCGCCGCATCAAGTGGCCGGTGCAGCGCAAGTACCGCCACATGCTCAAATGAGCGCGGCCCCGCTCTCCGCCCGCGCGTGGTTCGACGAGCGCGCCGCCCCGGATCTCGGCGTGGGAGGCGCGTCGCTCGTGCGCATGCATTCGATCTACGAGGCGCGCGGGCACTTGACCGTGGGCGAGATGGGCAGGGGAATGCCGTTCGTGCCGCGGCGCTTCTTCGTGATCTCCGACGTTCCCGACGAGGGCATTCGCGGCGAGCACGCGCACCGAGCGCTCGACCAGCTGCTCGTGTGCCTCGCGGGCAGCGTGGTGGCGGAAGTGACCGACGGCACGAACCGGCGCTCGGTGCTGCTCGACGTCCCGCACGTGGGCCTGCACATCCCGCCGATGGTGTGGGGCGTGCAGCACCACTACACGCGCGACGCCGTGCTGATGGTGCTCGCCTCCGCGGAGTACGATCCGGCGGACTACATCCGCGATTTCTCCGAGTTCAAGACGCTTCGCGCGCGCTCCCGGTGAAAGTTCCCTTCCTCTCCCTGAAGCCCATCCACGCGGAGATCGGCGCCGCGCTCGACGAGGCGTGCCGGCGCGTCATGGGCTCCGGCTGGTACATCCTCGGCCCGGAGGTGGAAGCGTTCGAGCAGCGCTTCGCCTCCTACTGCGGCACGAAGCACTGCGTGGGCGTCGCCAACGGCATGGACGCCATGATGCTCGTGCTGCGCGCCTGGGGTGTTGGCGAAGGGCACGAAGTGATCGTGCCCTCCAACACGTACATCGCGACCTGGCTTGCGGTGAGCCACGCGGGAGCGCGCCCCGTTCCCGTCGAACCGGACGAGGCGACGTACAACATCGATCCGGAGCGCATCGAGCGCGCCATCACGCGGCGCACGCGCGCCATCCTGCCGGTACACCTCTACGGCCAGCCGGCCGATATGGCTGCGATCCGCGAGATCGGCAAGCGCCGCGGCATCCCGGTGCTCGAGGACGCGGCGCAAGCCCATGGCGCGCGGTATCGAGGCAAGCGCGTGGGCGCGCTGGGCGATGCCGCGGCGTTCAGCTTCTATCCCACGAAGAACCTCGGCGCCTTCGGCGACGCGGGCGCGGTGACGACCGACGACGACAGGCTCGCCGGGAAGGTCCGGGCGCTGCGCAACTACGGCTCGCGCAAACGCTACGTGAACGAGGTGAAGGGTTTCAACTCGAGGCTCGATTCCCTGCAGGCGGCTCTCCTGGGCGCGCGACTCGAAAAGCTCGACGAATGGAACGGGCAGCGCTCGCGCATCGCCAAGCGCTACCTCGTGTCGTTCCAGTCGACGCCCCTCGTGCTCCCGATGGCCGGTGCAGGTTGCGTGCACGCGTGGCATCTATTCGTCGTTCGCAGCAAGCGGCGCAAGGCGTTGCGCGCTGCGCTGGAGGCGCGCGGCGTCGGAACGGACGTCCATTACCCGACCCCGCCGCACCTGCAGCGCGCCTATGCCGACCTTCACCTGCGCAGGGGCGCCTTCCCGATTTCCGAGCGGATCCACCGGCAGGTACTGAGCCTTCCCATCGGCCCGCACATGAGCGATGCCGAGGTCGACTACGTGATCGAGCAGGTCCTCGCCACGGCCTGACGAATCATGGCGGCGCGCGGCTTCGTCCTCACCTTCCATTCCCACAACGTCTCCGGCAACGGGTACGCCAGCAACGACCACGTGGCACTGGACCGCACCCTCGATCTCCTCGAGCGCCTGCGCATTCCCGTCCTGCGGCTGCTCAACGTCGCGCGCGCGCTGCGCGACGGGACCTTCGACGCGTTGCCGGAGCGCTTCGCGTGCATCACGTTCGACGACGGCTCCGACTACGACTGGCGCGACCTCGAGTTCCCCGGACACGGCCCGCAACGCTCGATGTACACGATCCTGCGCGCCCATAGCGCGAGCCTTCTGGGCCTCGCGTGGCTCAGGCGCGCGCACGCGACGAGCTTCGTGATCGCCTCGCCCGACGCGCGGCGCGAGATCGCCTCGCAGGCCCTGGGAGATGCGGGCCTCATGAGCGATTCGTGGTGGCGCGTGGCGCAGCGCTCGGGCCTCATGGACATCGGCACGCACGGCTGGGACCACGTGCATCCCGCGGTGAGCGCGATGGCGGTGCGGCCCGAGCTGAAGGAGCGCTTCGATCGTCTCGACAACGAGGCGGATGCCCGCCAGCAGGTGGACCACGCCTTCGACGCGATCCATGGCAAGGCGGGCCGCGCCGCCGGGCGCATCTTCGCGTATCCGTACGGGCAGGTCAGCGACTTCCTTGCGAACCACTATCTTCCCCGCCAGGATCGAATCGTGGCCGCCGTCGCGGCGAATCCGCAACCCATCGTCGCCAGCACGGACCGTTGGCGAATCCCACGATACGTTTGCGGGCCGGATTGGCACTCGCAGGAAGGTCTCGAAGAACTCCTGGCTCGCTAGAAACTCAGAACGCCCCATGATCGACACGGATCGCGCACACCTGATGGTGTACTGGCGACATGAGCTTCCGGAACCCGAAAAGCGCCGCCTGATCGATCTCGTGGCGCGGCACGAGTCCGCGAACCTAGAACGGACCGACCGCCGCCACGGCGTCCACCAGCTCGGCCTGCTTCGAGGGGGGAAGGTCCTCGCGCCATTTCACGACGACGAAAGGATGGCGCGTCTCCTGAAAGCCCGCGCGAAGGTCCACGGCGAGCGCCCTCTTGTCGCCGCAGTAGCCGAACCACGCCACGCAATCGTCGAGCTCACGAAACGATGCTTCCAGCAATAGCTGCGCGATGCCCCCGCGGCGTTGGCATTCGGCGAACTGCTCGCGCGGCAGGCGTCGATAGAAGGTCTTCTGCACGCACATTCCACCGCCCAGGTACGCGTCGCGGTGGCGAATCCAGTTGAGGAAACCCACCGCCTCTTCGTTTCCATCCGGCCAGCGATAGGTTGCGACGAATTGGCGCCAGTTTTCCGGCGGCGTCGGCACCGGAAGCGCGTTGTCGTGCGGCACGGGGAACTTGGCATTGAAGCTCTCGCGAAAGAGGTTCGCCGCATAACGCTCCGCGTCCTTCGCCCAGAAGATGCGCAACGACTCATCGAGCCCCGGAGCCCCCATTCGGCTCGCCACGATCTCGCGCGCGGGATTGCCGGCATAGACCTTGCCCGCGGGAACGTCGCGGATCACGACCGAGCCCGCTCCGACCAGCGCGCCCTCGCCCACCTTCACCATCGGCGCCAGCGTCACGCCGCCGCCGATGAAGGCGTTGCGGCCGATCTCGATGTATCCGAGGATCGTGATGCCGGCGGAGAGCGTGGTGCAGTCGCCCACGCGCGTGTGGTGGTTCACGGTGGTGTTCTGCAGGATGATGACGTGGCTGCCGATCTCGGCTTCGGGACAGATCACGCTTCCGGCGAGGATGGCGGTGCCGGCGCCCACGCGCGCGCTCGCGGCGACGGTCGCGCGCGGATGCACGATCGTCTCGAAACGATCCGCCGCCACGCCCGCGCGGCGCACGATCTCAGGAATCCTTCGGAAGCTCGCCACGCTCGAGATGCCGTTCACGAACCTGCAGCCCGCGAGCTTCGGCGCGTCCTCGATCTTCCCGATCACCTTCGCGCCCAGCAGCACGCGCCCCTGGTTTTCCGGGATATCGTCGAGGATACCTTCCACGCGATAGGTGGGACGGATCGCATTCAGCGCTTCGATGGCGTCGAGGATGGACAGCGAGTTGCCGCCGGCGCCGAGGATGACGATGGGCGTGGGTTGCATGGCTATGCGGCCTTTCGCCGGGCGAGCTCATCGATCGCCGCGAAGAATCGCCGGGAGTAACGCGCGATGCCGGCGATCTCCTCGGCATAGAAGCGCGCCTCGCGTTCGCGCCACGATTCGCGGAATTCCTCCTCGTTGATCGCACGAGTGGCGAGCTCCACGTAATCCTTCCCGTCGAGCGCGCAGAGCACCGGGTACTCGTCGAGCGCGGCGCGCGTCACCTGCTCGCGCGTTCCCGCGCGCGCCATGAGGCCGCTCCAGTACTGCATGCCGAACACCGTATTCGAATCGAGGAAGGACACCAGCGGCACGCCCGCGCCCATCGCCTGGTATCCGGTGATTCCGCACCCCAGGGGGAACGTCTCGAGGAAGAGATCGAGGATCGCCGCGTAGAGGGGCGTGTCCACCCAGCCCACGAAGTGGCAGCGAGACGCGAGCCCATGGCGCTGGAAGAACGACGCCACGCCCGGATGCATCTGATGCCCGGTCCAGATGTAGCCGCATTGAGGATTGCGCTTGAGGATTTCCGCTACGGCGTCGAGGAACGGCGGGCTCGAGATCTTTTCCTCGCGAGCGAGCGTGCCCAGGAGGACCTTCTCGGGAAACCGCGCGCGCAGCGCCGTGACGTCGGCAGGTGCCGGCGTGCGCGGATCGAGTGCCAGCGGCACGGGGCAGACCGTCCAGCGCTGCCCGTGGAAGACGCGCTCGTCCTCGCCCCACGAACCATACGTGAGATAGCCGTCGATCTCGGGCAACCGCACCGGATGGAAACGCAGCGACCACATCACCTGCACCGGAGCCAAACCCATGGCGAAGGCGAAGATGACCGTCGTCGGGGCCGAGACCCAGACCGCGGTGCGAATGCCTTCGGCGGCCATTCGCGAGCGGATCGAGCGCAGCCGATCGAGGAAGCCCGCGCCCGGTCCCCACGGCTGCTGGAACGATTCGACGGGAACGCCGAGGGATTTCGCGCGAGCGAGGAAGTCCGGCTGGCATCCCCCGATCGAATAGATGCGCACGGGAACGTCGCGATCCCGGTTTTCGAGCAGGCGGAAGAGGACTTCGGTGTGGCCGAGCACCACGCCATTCGGAAAGACGAACCCGATGCCCCTTGCGCCATTCGCGGCGATGGGTTCGCGCAGCGTCCTTCCGAGCTGCGCCATCGGCTCGCGCCAGAATGAGAACATGCGCTCGTAATGGGCTTCCTCCTCGCGCACCTTCACGAAGTACTGGTAGACGAGGTTTTCGACGATCAGCGCGCTCTCCGCCTCGCCGCGGGAAATCAGGTCCTTGAGAGTGCGCACCGAGAAGTCGAAGGCGCGATCGACCAGCTCCCCGAGGCCCATCTGGTACGCGGCATTGCCGAGCCGGCAGATGGTTTCGACGTCGACGCGATCCTTGGCGAGCTCTAGGTCGAGCTGCACGGACAACGCAGCGCGCGGATCGGCGTGTGCGGATTGAGGCGTCACGGAAGTGCGCCATTGTATCATCGGCCACCCATGGTTCCCGGCGAGAAACGACCCGCGACGAGCCGCGAGCTGTACCTGCGGCTCCTCTCCCACGTGTGGCCGTATCGCGCCGCGCTCGCGAGCGGCATAGCCGCGATGATCGTAGGCGGCCTCGCCGACGCGGCCATCGTAAAGCTCGTGGGACCCCTCATCGACGAGCTGTTCGTGCGGCGCAACCACGACCTCGCGATCCTCCTGCCCCTGGGCATCGTCGCCGTGTTCTTCGTGAGCGGGATGGCGAGCTTCGTCTCGGGCTACTCGACGCAGTGGGTGAGCCAGAAGGTGATCCAGGACCTGCGCCGCGCCATGTTCGCGAAGGTGCTGCGGCTGCCGCCGGCGTACTTCGACGAGGTCGCGACGGCGTCCCTCGTCACGCGCTTCACCAACGACGTGAACAACCTCGCGGGCGCCTCCACCAGCGTGCTCACGACGCTCGTGCGCGACACGGTCACCATCGTGGCGCTCATCGCGATCCTCCTCTGGTCGAACTGGAAGCTCACCATCGTCGCATTCGTGGTGATCCCGCCGCTCGCATTCGTGGTGCGCATTTTCAGCAAGCGGCTGCGAGCGACGAGCCGGGAAGCGCAGCGCGCCATCGGCGGCATCGCCGAAGTCCTCGACGAATCCATCGCCAACCAGCGCGTGGTGCGCGTGTTCGGCGGGCAGGACTACGAGATGCGCCGCTTCGAGGAGGCCGGGCAGGACCTGCGGCGCCACAACATGCGCCAGGCCGCCGCCGCGGCGGGGACGGTGCCGGTCACGCAGCTGCTGGTGGCGATCGCCATCGCGACCATCGTGTACCTCGCCGCGGGACAGGCGTTCGCGGGTTCCACCGACGTGGGCCACTTCATCGAGTTCATCGGCGCCATGGGCCTCATCCTGCAGCCGGTAAAGCGCCTCACGGGCCTGAACGAGCACCTGCAGCGCGGGCTCGCCGCGTGCGAGAGCGTCTTCGGGCTGGTGGACTCGCCGCCCGAGGACGATCGCGGCACCGTGTCGATCGATCGCGCGCGCGGCGCCATCACGTTCGAACGCGTGTCGCTTTCGTACGCGTCCGCGACGATGCCTGCGCTCGAGGACGTGACCCTCGAGGTGAGCCCGGGCGAGACCCTCGCGCTCGTGGGGCCCTCGGGCAGCGGCAAGTCGAGCCTCATCCACTTGCTGCCGCGTTTCTACCATCCGCAGTCCGGGCGCATCACGATCGACGGGCACGACCTCGAATCGCTCACCCTCGAGAGCCTGCGCCGCCAGATCTCCCTCGTATCGCAGAGCGTGGTGCTCTTCAACGACACGGTGGCCGCGAACATCGCCTATGGGCGCGCCGCTTCAACGGGCGAGAGCGCGATCGTGCGGGCCGCCGAAGCCGCGCACGCGATGGAATTCATCCGCGCGATGCCGCAGGGGCTCGCCACCCCCATCGGCGAGAACGGCGCCAAGCTTTCGGGAGGCCAACGCCAACGCATCGCCATCGCGCGAGCGATCCTCAAGGACGCTCCGGTGCTGCTCCTGGACGAGGCGACCTCGGCGCTGGATACCGAGAGCGAGCGCGCGGTGCAGGCCGCACTCGAAGGGCTCATGAAGGGTCGCACGACCATCGTGATCGCCCATCGCCTGTCGACCGTCGAGAATGCCGACCGCATCGTCGTGATGTCGAGGGGCCGGATCGTCGAGACCGGAACGCATGCGACCCTCCTGGCGCGGGGCGGCGTCTATGCAGGCCTGCATCGGCTGCAGTTTGCGGCCTCCTAGCGCGTCAACGTCTTGTTACAACCGTCTTTTGGGGTGAATTAGTTCGCCGGGTAGGAGTCCCCCTACGAGAGGTGTAGCGCATCGACCGATGCGCCGAGACCCCGCTTGTACGTCAAAATATGGCCTTGGACTCCACGGCCGGTATACGGATTACGGAACCCCGCATCGCATGGTGAAAACGCTTCGAATCGTCCTCGCGTGCCTCCTCCTGGGAGCAGGGATTGCCTCTGCCCAGGTGGTGCCAGGCGAGCCCTCCCTCACGCCGAAATCGGCCGCACCCGCGCCGCTGCTGCGCCTCGCCCCCAAGGCCGTTCCTTCCGGCGCGCACCTCCCGCCCGTGAGCGACACCGAGCTGCAACGGCTGCGCGACACCAACCGCTCAAATGTCGCCCGCAAGCGGGTCGCCATCGGCATCGAGCGCCCCGTGGCGCACGGCCTGCAGGGCACCACGATCGATCGGTGGAACGCCGTGGCAGGCGGATTCGCCGCGCAGGGATCGCTCACGTCATCCGGCGCGGATGCGATGCGCATCTCGATCGACCTTGCGAACGTCCCCTCCGACGTCGAGATGGTCTTCTTCGGTTCCGATGCGCCGGATGTCCTCGTCGGCCCGGTGCGGGTGGGCGATGTGAGGGACCGCAGCGCGCCTTGGTGGGGTCCCATCACCGACGGCGAGACGCAGACCGTGGAATTCTTCTCGCGCACGCGCGCGGGGGCGGCCTCGGTTCGCCTCGTGGGCGCGTCGCACGTCTTCACCACCGTGGCGAGCGGCTTCACGAAGCTCACGCAGGACATCGGCACCGCGGGCAGCTGCAACGTCGACATCAAATGCTCGTCGTTGCAGACGTCGCAGGCGTTCCTCGATGCCCGCAGCGCCGTGGCTGAAATGGTGTTCAACGACGCCAGCCACACGTACCTATGCACGGGCACGCTGCTCAACGACACGGCGCCCTCCACGCAGATCCCGTGGTTCCTCAGCGCCAACCACTGCTTCGAGAACGAGAACCCGCCGCTCAAGACCTCGTCGCAGATGCAGACGGTGGCGAACACGCTCACCACGCTCTGGGCGTTCGAGGCGCAATCGTGCGGATCGCGCACCGTGCCGCCCTATTCCCAGCTCGTGGGCGGCGCTCAGTTCATCTACAACAATCCGCGCGCCGACGTGCTGTTCCTGCGACTGCACGACGCGGCCCCCGCGGGAGCGTTCTTCGCGGGGTGGAGCGCGAACTCGCTCGACGCCGGCGTTTCAGTGATCACCATTCATCACCCTGAGGGCGACCTGAAGAAGGTCTCGCAGGCGAGCACGATCGGCACGAGCAATCCACCGGTGCCCGGCGGCAACGCGCTGTCTTTCACCGAGGTGCGATATTCGAGCGGCACCACGGAGCCTGGCAGCAGCGGGGCGGCCCTCCTCACGTTCGACGGCTCGCAATACCTCGTGCGCGGCGCGTTGTGGGGCGGCACCGCCCTTTGCTCGAACCCGAGCGGAACGGACAGCTACTCGCGCCTCGACAACGTGTATTCGTCGCTGCAGCCGTACCTCAGCTCGTCGTCCGGGCCGGCCTACGACTTCACCGACCTCTGGTGGAACCCGAGTGAATCGGGATGGGGCCTTAACGTCATCCAGCACCCCAACGGCATCATCTTCGCCATCTGGTACACGTACGACTCGAGCGGGAAGATGACGTGGTACCACGTGCCGTCAGGGACGTGGACGGATTCCATGACGTACACGGGCACGCTCTACGCGGTCGCGGGTCCCGCCTTCACCGTGAATCCGTTCAACGCCGCGATGGTGAAGCGCACCGCGGTGGGATCGGCCACATTGAGCTTCACCAGCAGCTCGAGCGGCACGTGGTCGTACTCCTTGGACGGCGCGAGCGGCTCCAAGCCCATCTCGAGGTTGCCCTTCTAGTTCCCGGGGGCCTGGGCGTCCGGGCGGGCTAAACTTCCGCCATGACGCCCGCGCGATTCTCGGCCACCGTGGTCACCTTCCATCCGGACGCTGCGCTCTTCGCGCGTGCGATGGGCTCGCTCGCGGCGGCCATCGCGCGTGGGCGCGAGTCCGCCGTGATCTCCGAGGCGCGTGTTTTCATCGTGGACAATGGCGACGATTCGCCGACAGAGCTCGCGCTCAGCGCAGCGAAGCTGCTCGATGCTCCCGGAGTTCGCGTCGAGGTCTCGGGCGGCCACGGCAATATCGGTTATGGGCGCGCCAACAACCTGGTGCTCGCGAAGCTCGATTCCGATTTCCACCTGGTGATGAATCCCGACGTGGAGCTCGACCCCGATGCGCTCGTCGCGGCCATCCAGGCGATGCAGGCCGATCCCGTCACGGGCCTCGTCGCGCCCGACGCGTGCGGCGCGGGTGGAGAGCGCCAATACCTTTGCAAGCGTTATCCCTCGGTGTGGGTCCTCTTCCTGCGCGGCTTCGCGCCTGCGACGCTGCGGCGCGCCTTTTCGCGCTCGCTCGAGAGATACGAGATGCGCGACGTGCTGGGCTCCCAGCCCTACTCGCCGGTGCCGCTCGCGAGCGGCTGCTTCATGGTCGTGCGCACCGCGATCTTCCGGCGGCTGGGCGGATTCGACCCGCGATTCTTCATGTATTTCGAGGACTACGACCTGTCGCTTCGCATCGGCCGCGAAGCGAAGGTCGCATTCGTTCCCGCCGCCCGCATCGTGCACCACGGCGGCGAGGCGGCGCGCAAGGGGCCGCGCCATGTCTCGTGGTTCCTGCGTTCGGCGTGGCGCTTCTTCGCCACGCACGGCTGGAAGATCGCCTAGGGCTCGCGCGCCGCGCGATCGAGAAACGCTTCCAGCGCGCGTATCGGCTCATCGCGACCGAAGATTTCGTCCCGGCGTTGCGCCATGCGTCGCGAGACCTGGGCACGTTGCTCGGAGTCCCCGCCCAGTGCGACGGCCTTCGCCACATACGCGTCACGGTCGGCTACGACCAGCTTCTCCAGCCCTATCGCCTCGAGCATCGCCGCGCTCTGGCGCCCGCGCATGAGCGCGCCGGGCAAGGTGACGATGGGCAGGCCGGCGGCGATCGCGTCGATGGAGGTATTGCCGCCGGACCAGTGCAAGGTATCCAGCATCACGTCGCACGCGGCGTTCAGTCGCATGTATGAGGCGTGCCGCAGATCGGGCCTGAGGAACCGCAGGCGCTCGGGCGCCACGCCATTCGCCGCGAGAACGGCATCGAGGCGCGCGCGGAAGGTTCGCATGCTCCGCTCGTGGTGCGATTCGAACATCACCGCGATGCCGCGCGGATCCTCTGCGAGGATGCGCGCGATGAGCGTGTCGTTGTCGGGATGCATCTTGAACAGCGACTGCGGCACGAGGTAGAGCGTGCGATCGTCCGGCAATCCGAATTCGGCGCGCGTGGGCTCGCCCTCGACGATCGGGCGGTCATAGCGCGTGCCCAGCCCCGGGAGGAGCGCGAGGCGCTCGGCGTAGGAATCCTGCGCCGCGATCGGCTCCATCGCCTCGCACGACAGATACCAGTCCATCTGCGTCGAGCCGCTGGTGGTCGGATGACCCCACGCCATGCATTGCACAGGCGCAAGACGCATCGCGGCGAACGCGATGATGTCGGCGTGCATGCCCACCTCGGGGTACACGAGCACGTCGAGATCGTCGGCGATGACCTGCCGGGCGATGGTTGCGAGCGGACGGCCGGCGACGTGCCGGAACGCGTCGGCTGCCGCGGAGATTGCGCGCGTGTCGTCACCAACCCACGCGTTCGTGTAGTAGACGATCTTCTCGAAGCGCGCGCTGTCCAGGCGCTTGATCCAGGACGAGAAGTAGCGCCCCACCACACAGTTGTAAAAATAGTGGCTGAGGAATCCGATGCGCAGGCGTGCCCCCGGCGCGCGCCGGGGCTTCGGGGCGAACAAATCCGGGGCCGCACGCTCGAGCACGCGCCGCTGGAATGCGCCATAGCTCTGCTGCAGGGCGCGATCGTCGAGCCCCTGGTAGGCCAGGTAGAAATTGGTCCAGCGCGACTCGATGAGCGCGGCCTCCGCGTCGCCAAACGCGAATCGGTCGGCGTTCTCGTGCAAGCGCTCGAGCCCCGCCGCATACGCCGCGCGGCTCTCCTCGAGCTGCGCATGGCTCGCATACACGTGGGGCAGCGTAAGGCATGCTCCCAGCGCCGAGCGCAGATCGGACGGGAAGCGGCCCCAAGCCGCAGCGAACTCGTTCCGGGCGGTCTCCTCCTGGTCGATCTCCGCGAGCAAGCTCGCGCGCGCCGTCCATGCAGTCGCGCGCTGCGGCGCACGCTCGATGGCGAGATTCATCGCGCGCATGGCGTTGGCGTAGTCTTTCCGGCGCCGCAGCAGGTCGGCGAGCAACAGCCACGCGTCCGCATTCGAGGGGTCGGCCTGCACCGAGGACTGCAAATGGGCGAAGGCGGCTTCCGGGTCATTGGAAACGGCCAGACGCGCGAGGTTGTAGCTGGCAAGCGCGTAGCGCGCGTCGAGCTTGAGCGCGCTCTCGAAGGCGCGCGCGGCTTCTTCGCGGCGCTCGAGCGCCATGAGGGCGATGCCCGCATTGTTGAAGGCGCGTGGAGAGGGTCGCCGCGCCACCGCGGCCTCGAACGCCGCGACCGCTTCCTCGTAGCGCCCGGCATCCATCGCTGCGAGGCCCCGGTCGATCGCCTCGCGCGCTTCCTCAGCCGCCGTGTCCATCATTGCGGTGCCGCCAGTGATGCTCGAGCCGCACCAGCCCGTAGTCGCGCGAGCGCCCAGCGACGGTGATGCGCGTTTCCACGGTATCCGTCATGAGGAGGCCCTCGGCCTCAAGCGAATGCACGCGGATCGCGTAACGGCCCGGAAGGAGCGCCAGGGGCTCGATCACCAACGTGAACTCGAAACGATTGTCGCCGAGCGGCCGGGGCTGGTATCCACCCTCGTCCGAGTGCGTGCCGAATACCGGCGTGCCATCCGCACGCACGATGCCGACGAGGGCCACGGGCGGGCGCGTATCCGGCGAGGACATGACGGCGCGCACCACGAGGCCGCCCTCCGTCTCGAAGACGCCGTCGCGCGTGGACTCCAGGTGGACGCTCTCCACGCGGGGCACGCGCGAACCGGGCAAAGGACGGCCCGTCGGACCTTCCACGGCGCGCTTCTCCTCGTGATACGCGAGGTATTCGCGCGTCACGTCGAACGCATCGCCGTACATGCGCGGCTTGCCGTGGTGCAGCCACAGCGCCTTGCGGCAAAGCGTCTGGATGTGGAACATGCTGTGCGAGCAGAGCAGGAGCGTGCCTCCGTTCGAGAGGTAGCCCTGGATCCACTGCACGCATTTCTGCTGGAACGACTCGTCGCCGACAGCGAGCACTTCGTCGGTGATGAGGATGTCGGGACGCAGCGAGGTCGCGACCGCGAAGCCCAGGCGAACGCCCATGCCGCTCGAGTAATGGCGGATCGGCTCGTCGATGAACGCGCCGATGTCGGCGAAGTCGAGGATCTCCTGCTCGCGTGCCTTCATCGTGGCGCGCGGCAAGCCCATCAAAGCGCCGGCGAGGTAGATGTTCTCGCGGCCCGTGTAGTCGGGATGGAAACCGCTTCCGAGCTCGAGGAGCGCGCCCACGGTACCCTGGCGCTCCATGCGGCCCGCGGTGGGGCGCAGCACGCCCGCCACGATCTTGAGCAGCGTGGACTTGCCCGCGCCGTTCTCGCCGATGATGCCCACGGATTCGCCGCGGCGCACCGCGAGGTCCACGCCTTCCAGCGCGCGAAAATGAGGCGCCTCGCGGCTGCGGAACACGAGCGAGAGCATGGTGCGCAGCCGGTCGGTCCCGGTGGCCACCTTCGGGTAGTCCTTGGTGACGCCCTCGAGCGTGAGGAGCGTCCCGGTCGCGGGCTCGGCGTCGCGGCGCACGGTCTAGAGGAAATCCTCGAAGTGGGGCGCGAGGCGCTGGAAGAACAGGAGTCCCGCCACCAGCACGACGATGCCCGCCAACGCGAGCGCGGCATCGTTCGCATGCAACCCGCCGCCCAGCAGGATGGCCTCGCGAAGGCGATCGGTGAGCTGCGCGAAGGGATTGAGCCACAGCCAGTCGCGAAGCGGCTGGGGCACAAGCGTGCGCGGATAGAGGATCGGCGTCGCGTAGAACATGAAGAGGAGAAACGAAGCGAGGCCATGCTCCACGTCGCGCAGCATCACCTGGAGCGCCGCGAGGAATGCGCCGAATCCCGCCGCGAACGTCATGTAGATCGCGATCAGCACTACGAGCGCCGGAATGCCCGAGGCGCGGATGGGCTCGCCCATGAACGCCAGTGCGAGGAGCACTGCCGCGAATCCCGCCAGGTGCACCGCGTAGCTCGAAAGCACCGCCGAATAAACGAGCAGCTCGCGCGGGAAGGACACGCGCTCGATGAGCCCGCCGTTGGCGCGGATGCTGCCCGCGGCGCGCGTGAGCGCCTCGGTGAACATGACCCATGGCCACAGCCCCACCGCGACGAAGGCGAGGTACGACGCCGGCTCGTAGCCCTGCGGCACCGCGACGCGGAAGATGTGTCCGAACACGAACGAGAAGAGTGCGAGCTGGATCAGCGGATGCGCGAAGGTCCAGCCGATGCCGGAGATGCTGCCCGCATACCGCGACGTGATCTCGCGGCGGGTGAACGACCACAGCAGCCAGCGCCAGCGGGCCGGCAGCGCGAGCGAGAGGTTCGCCATCGGCCGGGGACGGCCCGCGGGCCTACGCCGCCGCCCGGGCTCGCTGCTGGGCCTCCAGCATGTGAGCCTTCTCGGCGAACCATTCGCGCGAGTATTCGCAATCCTTGTACTCGGGGAAGTACGGCCCGCCGATCGTGTAGTGCACCAGAGCCGCGTCGGGTCGCGGCGCGTCGTAGCCCACAAGGTGGTTCCAGCGCGAAGGAATCTCGCCGATCAGCGACTCGCTCTCCAGCCACCTGAACTGGTGCAGCTCCAGGCCGCTCGCCGTGTTCACGTATTCCGGGGTGAGCGCGCGGCACTTCGCGCAGTTCATGAGCATCACCGAGGACCAGTTCTTCTTCTGGTACTTCGACTGCTTCTCGCCGAGGAACTTCACTTCTTCCTTCGGCACGTGGTTGTGCTTGACGACCTGCACTGAGTAGCGGTCATCGCGCAGGGCCCAGAGCTTCGCGATGTCGTCGAGCACGAGCTGGTCGCAGTCCATGAAGATCGCCCAGCCCTGGTAGTCGCACATCCACGGCGTGAGGAAGCGCGAGAACGAGAAGTCCGTGGACTGCAGCGCGTTGCGCTCGCGCCTGAAGACGCCCTCCAGCTGTCCGAGCATCACGGGCGCGATCGCCACCGGCTGCGAGGCGCGGCGGTGGATGGAATGCGCGAGGACGCTGAACGCCACCGCCTCGCGGGGATCGTAGCCGATGAAGATGCGGATCATGTGCTGCCTGGCCTCCGCCGGGGCGTCAGTAGCGGACGTTCGGCTTGGATTTCTTGAGCTCTTCGGCGGTCGGAATCTTCAGGTTCGACTTCAGGTCCCGCACGTTCTCGACGTACAGGTGGTTCTGCGGGTCGGCGCGGACCGCTTCGACCACGGCCGTCTTCTCCTCGTCGACGATCTTCTGCCTCTCTGCCGCGATGAGATCGTCCTTCACCTCTTCGAAGGACTTCACGCGCGAGGGGATCCGGTTCTTCAGCTTGAGGACGTGGAAGCCGTACTGCGTCTGGGTCGGCGGCATGATCTCGCCCGCCTTGAGCTTCGATATCTCCTCCGGCAACGGCATCACGAACGACGACATGGTCATCGAGGTGATGTCGATGGACGCCTTGTTGTCGGTGAATTCCTCGGCGAGCTTGCGGAAGTCCTCGCCGCTGGTGGCGCGCTTGTAAGCCTCCTGGGCCCGGGCGAGAGCGGCTTCCTTCGAGTAGGTCTTGGTGCTCACCAGGATGTGCTCGGCCGAGATCACCTCCGGCATCGTGTAATCCTTCGCGTGGGCCTTGTAGATCTCGCGCGCCCGGGCCTCGAGGTCCGGCACCTTCACCTTCCTCGCGACGTCTTCGAGATACGCCTCCGCGAGGAGGTCGTCGTCCGACAGGCGCATGCGAGCCACCATGACCGGGTCCCTGTCCATGCCGGCCGCGCGGGCGCGTGCGGCGAGCACGCGCCGGACCCACAGCGCATCGACGGTCGGGTTGATCTTCGAGTACTCGGCACGGAACTCGTCCCGCAGTTGCGGCGGGACACGCTCCATGTAGGCATCGAAATCGAGGGTGGTGAGCGAGAGGTCCCCGTTCACCACGAGGGGCTTATCGCCGGGGCGGGAGGCCTCGGCAGCGCCGGCGGCGCCGATCGCGAGCGCGATCGAGGCCGCCAGGCATTGCTTCCAGATGCATTTCATGACAGCTCACGACGTTGAGGTTCAGCTTCCGTTCGCGGTGAAGGTCTGGCCGCAGGTGTGGGCACTGGTGAACTGGCACCCGGAGCCGGTACCCGGGAGGATGCGCCAGTTCAGGTACCACTGTTCGGACGGATTGATCTGGCACGTGGAGTAGCTTCCCTGGGTGCCCCACGAGACGTTGAAGGTATCGCCGGATACGACGCCGCAGGGCGCGAACACCAACGGCGGGAAGTCCCTGTTCGCCGCCTGGGCGGTGTTGTAGTACGAGAAGTCGCCCCTGCACTTCGAGAGCGCCACTTCGTACTGGACGCCCGTGGCGGCGATTATCCAATTGGCGAAATAGGCGGTCGCCGTGTTCACCGGAGCGCCGCCAGGAAACGTCGTCGGCAGCGGGAACACCTGGACCGAGCCAGCCGGGGAGTTGGTTCCCACGTTATACGGATTCGGCCGGATACCGCCCGGCGCCGGGTTCACGAACAGCAGCGAATCGATCGCGTAGTTGTTCGTGCCGGCCATGTACATGGTCTGCATGACGATGTTCGGCGGCTCCGCGATCGTCTGGCCAGCCGAGTTCACGCACGATCCACCCGTCGGAGTCGGCGTTGGAGTCGGCGTTGGCGTCGGCGTCGGCGTCGGTGTTGGAGTCGGAGTTGGCGTCGGTGTTGGCGTCGGCGCGCCGTTTGTGCACGTGATGTCGAGCGAACCATCGCTGGTGGCTGTCAGCGTGTAGCCGTCGCAGTACGACGTCACTCCGCCGGTCGAATTGAGTAGGCGGGCCCGTGACGATGCCTTCTGTTGGGCGCCGGCATCGAGGGCCGCGGATACGGCGATGGCGAGAATGGTCAATCCACTAAAAGTCACGCGGTAGCGCGTCATTTCTGGTCTCTCCCTTGCAGTCTTGCGTTAGCGCCGGTATTCACTTTTAGTAGTTATAGCAAACAAACACTTACGAACGCAACTTAAAGTAATTTCGCCAAAGTTGGCGTGGCCCAAGATTGTACACACTTATCCCCATGAATAACGTGAGAAATCTCACTTTCTGATACCTCCACAGCGAGCAAATAAAAAAAACAGGCGGGCTTGCGCCCGCCTGTTTTCTTGTTGCTTTTCCCCCACGAGCTGCTGGGGTTTGTTCTACCAGCCTTACGGCGCGATCGTCGTACGGTACGAGTGACCGAACAGCGTCCCGTAGCTGCTCGCGCACGTACCGGCAGTACCGCCCGGCGTCGTGCAGGCGATCGACGCGTTCACACGCGAGTTGACCATGAACCCGGTTACAG
>Ga0209131_1000428_pt1 | contig 30482 bp, 32 predicted proteins | sample GraSoi_2013_40cm_FD_185826 | JGI IMG/M metagenome (GOLD analysis project Ga0209131, IMG submission 185826) | Grasslands soil microbial communities from the Angelo Coastal Reserve, California, USA - Sample 9_17_2013_40cm (SPAdes) (version 2) | ecosystem: Environmental > Terrestrial > Soil >...
CCTCGACGCCCTCGGAGCGCGCGTTGATCATCTTCGTGCCGATGGCGAGGTTCTTCGCCCAGAAGGGGACGAGCCCCCACCGCGCCATCGCAACCTCGCGCCCGTCGCCATCCTTCGTCGCGCGGACGATGGGCGCTTCCTGCGTGGGCGCGATGTTGAAGCGCTTGCGCAGCCGATCGTCCACCGTCACCGCGAACGTGTAGGCGATGACGTTGCCGTCCGCGTCGAGAAAGTACCGTGAGCACATCGCTGCCTTTATACTAAGCGAAGGGGGCGGTAACCGATGAAATTCGTCCAGTGGACTCTCGCGGTGATCGGTGCCATTGCGCTCGTCGTGGTGGCCACGGGGTTCTTCCTCCCGTCCGCCTTCACCGTGCAGCGCTCGGTCGAGATCAACGCGGCGCCCAAGAAGGTCTACGACCTCATCGTCGAGCCGAAGCGCTGGAAGGACTGGAGCGTGTGGAACCGCCGCGATCCCGACATGCACATCACGTATTCGGGCCCTCCCTTCGGCATGGGCGCGAAGTGGTCGTGGGTGAGCAAGAGCGAGGGCAGCGGCATGATGGAGTTCACCCGCGTGGACCCCGATCGAGTCGTCGAATACGCGCTCAGCTTTCCCGAATACAAGATGAAGTCCACGGGCGCCCTGCGCCTCGAGCCGGCCGGCAAGGCGACGCGAATCACGTGGAGCAACAGCGGCGACGTCGGCGCCAACCCGTTGAAGCACTATCTCGCGGCGGGGATGGATCACATCGTGGGGCCGGACTTCGAGGCGGGGCTCGCCAACCTGAAGGCGCTCGCGGAGAAGCCATGAAGCGCTGGATCGCACTCGTCGTGCTCGCGCTCGCCTGCGGTTGCGGTTCGATCAATTCCAACCGCGAGCCGCCGCCCAAGCCCTTCACGGCCACCAAGTGGATGCTCATCATGGAAGTGCCGTTGCCCGGCGATCCGCCGTACATCCGTTTCGGCGACGGGATCCTGGAAGGCTACGGCGGGTGCAGCCGCTTCGTCGGCCGTTACGTGCAGGACGCCGTGGGCGCGCGCGCCATCGCCATCGGCCGCCTCGAGATCGACCGGCGCCTGTGCGATTCGATGCAGCGACTTGCCGAAGCCCGCACGCTCGAGGTGCTGCAGGCCGTCTCCAGCTACTCGGTGACGGTGGACATCCTCACGATGTCCGGATCGGGCGGCACGCTGCGCTTCCGCGCGGCGGATGCGACGCCAGTCGCCGCGCCAGCTTCCGCAGTGCCGCCTTCCGCCGCCCCGGTGGCCGCCGCGCCCTCGTCGTCGCTCGTGGGAACCCGCTGGAAGGGCGTCGTCGAGGGTGCCGACGAAGGCTCGACGCCGTGGCTCGAGTTCGCCGAGGGCCGCGTCCAGGGCTACACCGGATGCAACATGCTGAGCGGGCCCTGGCACATGGACGGCGCCGAGCTGCGAATCGGCCCGCTCGCCACCACGAAGCGCGCATGCGCGGGACCGGGCGGCGAAGTCGAGCGGCGCTTGCTCTCCGCGATGAACGAGCTCGCGCACGTCGCGCGCCAGGGGGATCGCCTCGTCGCCAGCGGTTCCGGCGGCGATCGCTTCGAGTTTTCCGAGGTGAGGTAGGCGCGGGTTTCTTCGGCGCCGAGGCTTCACCGACCCCTTAGCACCTCATCGCGCGTGTAGTGCGGCGTGGACGGTTGCTTTCCTCGCTTCGGTGACACCGGCGCGGGCCCTGCTGCCACGGGAGCGGGCTCCTGCCGGGAGACCACCGGCGCCGGTGCCGCGCTCGTGATCACGGGATCGGGAGGCGCAACGAGCGTTTCTCCCGGCAGGAGCACGACGCCGGACTGGATCGTCGCCTGCTGGGTTTTTTTCTCCTGCGATCCGACGTAATGGCTGGTCGCCGCGAGCGCCGCCACGAGGAGCGCCCCACATGAGAACGCGACTGCGTGCTTGGCCTGGATCATCGCAACCTCCCGGGCGCGGATGCGCACCGGGGTTAGATTTCGATATGCGTGCCCAGTTCAACCACCCGGTTGGGCGGGATGTTGAAGAAGTCGGTGGCGCGCGTGGCGTTGCGCGACATCCACGCGAACAGATGGTCGCGCCAGAGCGCCATGCCCATGATCTCGCTCGTGGGAATCACGGTCTCGCGCGAGAGGAAGAAGGACGTGTCCATCACGTCGAAATGCATGCCGTAGCGCACGCGGCTCGCGGCGAGGATCTCGTCGATGTCGGGCTGCTCGGTGAAGCCGTACCACGCCTCCAGGCGGTAGAAGCCGTTCAGCAGGCGCTCGAGCTGCACGCGGTCCTCGCGCGGCACGCGCGGCACGTCGTGCGTGACGATCGTGAGGAAGACCGTCTGCTCGTGAAGGATCTTGTTGTGCTTGAGGTTGTGCAGCAGCGCGTGCGGCACCGTGTCCACGGTGCTCGACATGAAGATCGCCGTGCCCTGCACCTTCACCGGCGGGTGCGAATCGAGGCCTTCGAGGAACGGCTTGAGCGGGATGCCCTGCTCGGTGAGGCGCCGGAACATGAGCGCGCGTCCGCGCTTCCAGGTCATGAGCATCGCGAAGATCGCGGTGCCGATGAGCACGGGGACCCAGCCGCCGGCGGTGAACTTCACCGCGTTCGAGGCGAGGAAGAACGCATCGACCACCGCCATGCTGCCGATGACGAGCACCACCATCCACATCTTCCACTTCCAGATGAGGCGCGCCACCACCATCGCGAGGCAACACTCGATCACCATCGTGGCGGCCACCGCGATGCCGTAGGCATTGGCGAGGTTGCTCGAGCTCTGGAACCCCAGGACCAGGAAGCACACCGCAACGAACAGGCTCCAGTTCACGAACGGCACGAAGATCTGGCCGATCGAATCCGACGTGTGCAGCAGCTTCAGGCGCGGCACGTAGCCCAGCTGGATCGCCTGGCGGGTCATCGAGAACGCGCCGGAGATCACGGCCTGGGACGCGATCACCGTCGCGCAAGTGGCGAGCCCGACCATCGGATAGAGCCCCCAATCGGGCACCATCTTGTAGAACGGATTCTTGATCGCGTCCGGATTGGCGAGCACGTACGCCGACTGCCCGAAGTAGTTGAGCAGCAGGGCCGGGAAGACGAGCGAGAGCCATGCGATGCGGATCGGGCGCGGCCCGAAGTGGCCCATGTCGGCGTAGAGGGCCTCGCCGCCGGTGAGCGCGAGGAACACGGCGCCCAGCACGAGGAATCCCGGCATGGGGTTCGCGAACATGAAGTCCACGGCATAGGCGGGCTTCAACGCGTGCAGCACCGCCGGATTCTTGAAGAGCTGCATGGCACCCATGGTGCCGATGGCGAGGAACCAGATCACGGTGACGGGCCCGAAGAAATTCCCGACGCGGGCCGTTCCCTGGCGCTGGAGGAAGAAGAGTCCCGTGAGGACGCCCAGCGTGATCGGGATCACGAACTGGGCGAATAACGGAGTGGCCACCTCGAGGCCTTCGACCGCGGAAAGCACCGAGATCGCCGGCGTGATCATGCTGTCGCCGTAGAACATCGCGGCGCCGAAGATGCCGATTCCGATGACGGTCCATTTGAGGCGTGGCCTGCCCTGCGTCTCGCGCAGCGCGAGCGCGAGGAGCGCGAGGATGCCGCCTTCGCCGTTGTTGTCGGCGCGCATCATCACCACGAGGTACTTGATGGTGATGACCCAGACCATCGACCACACGATGAGCGAGAGGATGCCCATCACGTTGTCGGGGGTGAGCGGGATTCCGTGCTCCGGGCTGAATGCCTCCTTCAGCGCATACAGGGGGCTCGTTCCGATGTCCCCGAAGACGACGCCGATGGCGCCGAGGACGAGAGCCGCGGTGGAGCCGTGGTGTTGCGATGAAGCCGGTGCCGGGGCGGTGATGGCGCTCATTTTTTTGATCCGCCGTGTGAGCTTACCCATGCGCAGCGGATTGGGCGCGGACTATACGCCCCTTTGCTGCGCCGCACAACGAGTATTGTAAGTGCCCGCTAACCTGCCTCGGTCTCGCGTTTGTGGGCGAGCGCCGCGAGGAAGGCGATACCGAGGAGCAAAGCCGCCGCGGTGCTCACGTACACCTGCGCGGCCCCGAGCAGGGTGGCGATCCAGGCGAGGCCCGCAATGCAGACGACGGAGCCGATGAGGTAGAGCGCGAACGAAAGCATGTCGCTTTGGCGCGTGCGGCAAGCCGCGGTTCCCCCACCGCCGGCGTAACGCGATGCGGGCGTATTCCTACATCCGCTACGTGCGATTCAGACTTTTCGCCTCGCGAGGAAGGCTTCGAGCGCGGCGCGCGCCGCGGGCTCGCCCAGCATCGGGCGAAACCACTCCGCTTCCGCTTTCCTCTGCAGCTCGACGGCCGCGGCGTGCGGTCCCCGCATGAGGATCTTCGTGCGCTGGACCGATTTCGGTGGCAGCGCGGCGAGCTTGCGCGCGGCCTCGCGCGCGGTTTCGACGACGCGCTCCTTCGGCACGACGCGAGTGACGAACCCGGCCTCGTGCGCGACGCGCGCGTCGAAAGGCTCGCCCAGCAGGAGCAGCTCCGCGGCACGGTGGTATCCCGCGAAAAGCGGCAGCAGGTAGCTCGACGCGAACTCGGGCACGAGCCCCAGCCGCGTGAAGGGCAGCGAGAAGCGTGCGTCATCGGCGGCGTAGACAAGCTCGCAATGCAGCAGCAGCGTCGTTCCGATGCCGACTGCCGAGCCGTGGACGGCGGCGACAAAGGGCTTGGTCGCCTGCGATGCGGTCTCGAGGAACCTGAAGACCGGCGCATCCACGGACGCCGGCGGATTGGCGGCGAAATCCTCGAGGTCGTTTCCCGCGCAGAACGAGTCGCCGTTGCCGCGAAAGAGGACGACGCGGACGTTCTCGTCGGCCTCGGCTTCGCGCAGCGTGCGCGCCAGATCCGCGTACATGCCCGCGGTGATCGCGTTCTTCTTTTGCGGGCGGTCGAGCGCGATCTCGAGCACGCCGCCTTCGCGGCTGGCGACGATCTCCATGTCAGGGCTTCCTGTAGACGATGCCGTCCTTCATCACGAAGGACACGCGGGTCATCACTGTGATGTCGCGCGCCGGGTCGCCCGGCACGGCGACGATGTCGGCGAGCTTTCCGGCCTCGACGGTGCCCAGGCGATCGGCCAGGCCCATCACGGTAGCGCCGTACAGGGTGGCCGCGCGGATCGTCTCCAGCGGCGGCATGCCGCCTTCCACCATGTACTGGAATTCCTTCGCGTTGTCGCCGTGCGGGGCCACGCCCTGGTCGGTGCCGAACGCGATCTTCACGCCAGCGCGATACGCGCGCGAGAACGTGCCCAGGATCTGCGGGCCGATCGCCTCGGCCTTGGGCCGCACTACATCGGGGAAGAAGCCCGGCGCCTTGGCCTTCTCGGCGACGAACCGCCCCGCGGAGATCGTGGGAACGTACCAGGTGCCGTGCTGCTTCATGAGGGCCATGGCTTCTTCGTCCATGTAGGTGCCGTGCTCGATCGAGGTCACGCCGGCGCGGATCGCGCGCTTCATGCCTTCGACGCCGTGCGCGTGGCACGCGACCGCGAAGCCGTAGTCGCGCGCGGTGGCCACGATCGCGGCGAGCTCCTGGTCGACCAGCAGCGGCGCATCGCCGCTCTTCGCGAGGCTCAGCACGCCGCCCGTCGTGGCGATCTTGATGAGGTCGTAGCCTTCCTTGTAGCCCATGCGCACGGCGCGCCGCGCCTCGTCGGGGCCGCTCACGATGCCGTCCGCCGGCCCGGGCATGCCCATCAGCTCGCGGCGCAGTCCGTTGGTGGGATCGCCGTGCCCGCCGGTGGAGGTGATGAAGCGCGCGGCCTGCACGCGCGGCCCCTTTACCGTGCCCTTGTCGATCGCGTTGCGCAGCGACACGTTCACGCCTTTGTCGCTGCCCAGGTCGCGCACCGACGTGAACCCCGCCATGAGCGTGATCTGCGCGTTGGCCACCGCGCGCATCGCGTGGTCGGTGGGATTGAGCGTGAACTGCTCGGTGAACGAGGCGGGCGTGAGATTCGAGTCGAGGTGAACGTGCAGGTCGATGAGGCCCGGCATGCACGTTTGCGAGCGCAGGTCGACGACGGTCGCGTCGGCCGGCGATACGTACCCCGCTTCGATTCGCTGGATGCGATTGCCTTCGACGACGATGGTGCGCTCCGGAAGGACCGCGAGGGCCTTCACGTCGACGAGCGCGCCGCACTGCAGCGCTACAGGGGCGCCGGCCGCGTGAAGCGAGGCACATGCGGCGAGCGCCGCGAGGACCTTCGAACGCATGGGATTGCCTACCTTTCGGATTTCCGGATGACGAGCTTCAGCCCCGACCATACATCGCTCACAGCGCAGACCTTCACGTCGACCCAGCCCTGGGGAAGCGCCACCTCGCGGATCGTGTCCTCGGTGACGTCCGTGTCGAGCTTCGCGGACTTCTTCGGCCACGAGATCCAGACGAAGCCCGCGGGATCGATCTCCCTGCGCAGCGTCTGCAGGCGCTTGCGCAATTCTTCCTTGCGCGTGACGAACACGTGCGCGGCCGTGAGCGGCTTGGGTGGGCTCGTGCGCAGGTGCACGCCCGGCGAAAGCGTGCCCAGCCAGTCGCGGTATTCGTCGGGCGCGTCGACCGTGTACACGATCATCGGCTTGTCGATGCCGAGCTTCTGCGCGAGGGGCTTGCCGGAATATCCCGCCATCATCGCCCTCCCGATACGTCGATGAACGTCCCCGTCGAGTACGAAGACTCGTCGGAGCACAGCCACAGGATCGCGCGCGCGACTTCGTCGGGCTGGCCACCGCGCTGCATCGGCACCGCGGATTTGACGCGATCGACGCGTCCGGGCTCGCCACCGCTCGCGTGGATCTCCGTGTAGATGACGCCCGGGCGCACCGCGTTCACGCGGATGCCTTCGGCCGCGACTTCCTTCGCGAGGCCGATGGTGAGCGAATCGATCGCGCCCTTCGAGGCCGCGTAGTCGACGTACTCGCCGGGCGAGCCCAGGCGCGAGGCCATGGAGGAGACGTTCACGATGGCGCCGCCCCCGCCGCCGTGGCGCGTGGACATTCGCCGCACCGCCTCGCGCGCACACAGGAATGCGCCCGTGATGTTGATCGCGAACACGCGCTCGAAGCGCGCCGCTTCCATGTCGTCGAGGCGCGCCTGCCTTTCGAGGATGCCGGCGTTGTTCACGAGAGCGCGGATCGCGCCCAGTTTCGCGGCCTCGCCGAAGAGGCGCACGACGTCGGATTCGCTTGCGATGTCTCCGGCGACGGCCTTCGCACTGCCACCCGAATTCTCGATGTCGCGCACCACGCCCTCGGCCGCATCGCGATTGCGCAGGTAGTTCACGCACACGGCGTAGCCGCGCTGCGCCGCGAGGCGCGAGGTCGCCGCCCCGATACCGCGTCCGCCGCCGGTGACCACCATCACGCGGGCCGCGCGGGCTTGCGCGCTCACGCGCGCGCGGGGAGCGGGTCGCGGTTCATCGCCGCGACCACGATGCCGAGGATCACCGAGCCGATCGTGTCCAGCACGATCTGCATCGCGACCAAGTCGCTCGGCAACGGCTGCACGGCGAAATAGATGAGGTAGGTGGGGATCGTGGCGAGCACGGCCACCGCGAGCCCGAAGCGAACGCCCTGGCCCAGCCACGGCTTGTTCTCGCGGCCGATGCGGTAGACCCACGTCCAGCCGATCGCCATGACGACGTGCGCGGCGATCATGAACGGAAAGTACTGCTGGGCGTCGCCGGGAGCCCGGAAGAGCTGCGCGACCTTCATGTATTCCTGCCCCAGCAGGACATGGTGGATGGTGCCACCCAGGATCATCGCGACCACGAAGACCACCACCACGGACAGCACGAAATGCTTGTTCATGCGCTCCTCCTTCGGTGTGTGCGCGGCTCTCACGGGCCGGCTGCGGCACATAATACTCGGCCATGGACCTTTTGCTAGCGCTCGCGCTGGTGGTCGCCGCGCAGACCTGCCCGGACCCGGCGAACCCGTGCGCGGGCTTCCGCGAGCATGACCTTTCCTTCACGCGGGAGACGGGCGGCACGGCGCGCGCCGAGGAGAGATCGGCGCCCTTCTTCGCGGTGATCCTCGTCTCCGCAAAGGCGTGCTCCATCCCGGAGAAGGAACGCGTCCGCATCCAGAAGCTCTTCCCGAAGCGCAAGGTCTTCTCGTCGCGCTTCGAATGCGACGGCGACGTCGAGAACAACGTGAAGTACGCGAACACCGGGGAGGCTGCCTTCGTCGCCGTGCATGGGGGAGAATCGCGCGCCGAAGCGGACAAGGTCGCCGCCGAGGCGCGTGCGAAGGGATTCGCGGACGCGAACGTGCGCGAGATGCAGGTCGTGCTGGTGCACCCCTAGCGGGGCAGGCGGTACAGGTAGACGCAGTGGCGCCGGTCGAACACCGGCGTGCCGCCGTCCTTTACCGCGAGCCGGCCGCGCGCAGTGATCGTGGCACCCCGATGCACCTGCTCCATCACCGGGAACTGCGTGGCATTGTCGCCGCCGCGCATGATGTCGGGCAGCACGATGGTCTGGTGCCCGCTCTTCTCGCGGATCACGAACGCGCCCTGCTTGTCGTCATAGACGAGCTGCCCGGTGGCGCTGCCCGGGCGCGAAGCGTTCGCGGGGGCCATGACGCGATCGGCTTCGGGCGCGAGCGCGCCCACGAGCTGCGCAACGTCCGGGACGTCCAGTCGGCGACGCAGGTTGATCCCGGGCTGCAGCGCCGTGAGCTCCGCGAGTCGCTCGCGATAGACGCGGTCCATGCACGGAGCATCCCTGCAAGCGTCGCGCTTGCGCAGCCATTCCTGCTGGTCGGGCTTGAGGCACGACGCGTTTTCCCTGAGCGCGCTTTGCGCGCCCGCGTAGAAGCGCGCCATCACCTCGTCCAGGTCGGACACGACCGAATCGGAGCAGATCAGGCGCTCGACGCGATTGTCGTTGCGTTGGCACTCGAAGCTCGCCGCGAGGACGGGTCCCGCGGCGGCGAGAAGCAGGAATAGGGCGGGGCGCATGTGCCGAATATAATCCTGTCCATGAATCTCTACATCGTGACCGGCACGCGACGGGGCCTGGGCGAGGCGCTCGCGAGACGCATCACCGCGGACAAGCGAAACGAGCTGATCGCGCTTTCGCGCCCCGAGGTGGATCTCGCGGATTCCTCGGCGATCGCCAGGGCTTTCGACGCGATCGGCAAGCGCATCGCGGGAACGACTTACGAGAAGGCCGTCCTCATCAACAACGCCGGCGTGATCGAGCCCGTGACCCCGCTCGACCGCGCGGACCCGGGCGATATCGAGCGCAACCTCGCCGTGAACCTGGTCGCGCCGATGCTGCTGATGCGCCTGTTCCTGGGTGCGACCGAGCACGTGAAGCTGCGGCGCGTGATCAACATCTCTTCGGGCGCCGGGCGTCGTCCCATTTTCGGATGGTCGGCCTATTGCGCCGCCAAGGCGGGGCTCGACATGGCCACCCGAGTGGTGGCGCTCGAGGCGCAGGTGCGCGGCCTGGCGATCGAGGCGGTGAGCCTCGCCCCGGGCGTGATCGATACGGGAATGCAGGGCACGGTGCGCAGCGTTTCCGCCGAGGACTTCGTCGACGTGGAGCGCTTCCGCCAGATGAAGGCCGAGGGCGCGCTGCGCCCCGCCGACGATGTCGCCGCCGACATCCTCGCCGCCGAGAGCGAAGGCCGCCTCACGGGCGACGCCGTACTGGACCTGCGCGCGCTCGCGCAGTGATTCGGCGGACGGGCGCCTCGGGGAATATTCGGTAATCCTGCGGTGTTCGCCCGGTTGCAGTAATATTGCGCGCGCAGCGTTAACCACAACGGAGAACACCATGAAACGCATGTTTGCCCTCGCCACGGCGCTGCTGTTTGCTACCGGCACCGCGATGGCGTTCCACTGCCCGAAGGACATGAAGGAAATCGACGACGCCCTCGCCAAGAGCCCGAAGCTTACCGAGGTACAGATGAAGGACGTGAAGGCCGCCCGCGCCAAGGGCGAGGAGCTTCACAAGGCGGGCAAGCACCAGGAGTCGCTCGACGAGCTGGCCAAGGCGAAGAAGATCCTGAAGATCGACGCGAAGACCTGATTGCATCGCGCTCGTGAAAGGAGAAAACGCCGCTTCGCGCGGCGTTTTTCATTTGGGCCGGCGACTCGCGACGACGGCCCAGATCGCGGTCGCCGCGAAGACGGCGAACCAGACGAGCGTCCATTCGGGAATGGTGAGGCCGAGGAACGTCCAGTCGATGTTCGAGCAGCTGCCGGTGCCCGCGAAAATCTTCGGCAATGCCTGCGTGAGCGGGAAGTTTCCGACCAGGAATCCGAGGTCGGAGCCACACGTTTCCACCTTGGGCGGAAAGTGTTGCAGGTACGAGTGGCGCATCGACACGCCGCCGCCGGCGATCGCGAAGGCGACGATGAGGCCCGAGTACACTTTGAGGCCCAGGTCGCGCGGGCCGTGGATCGCCGCAACGACCGCGGTGGCTCCGATCATGATGAGCGCGTAGCGCTGCAGGATGCACATCGGACAGGGCTCGAGCCCCAGCTCCTCCTGAAGGTAGTAGATGCCGTAGGCGAGGAGCGAAGCGCAGACGACGGGAATCAGCGCGAAGACGATGCGGACTTTCATTTGCATGCGGGGATTTTACCGGTTGGGCTTGAGGCGGACTCAAAGGAGCGAACAATGATGAGGTGGATATTGACCGCGGCATCGATGCTCGCGCTGAACGCGCACTCGGCCGAGATCACGGTGATGAGTGCGGGCGCCGTGAAAGCGCCGTTCATGGATGCGTCCGCGCAATGGTCGAAGGACACTGGCCACAAGGTGAGCGCGACGTTCGATCCGGCGGGCCCGCTGCGCCAGAAGATCGCCTCGGGCATGCGCGGCGACATCGTCATCATCCCGATCGAGAGCTTCGCGGCGCTCGAGAAGGACGGCGTCATCGTTGCGGGCTCCCGGCGCGACCTGGGGGCGGTCTCCATGGGCGCCGCGGTGAAGGAGGGCGCACCTGTCCCCGACATCTCCAGCGTGGAAGCGCTGAAGGTCACGTTGCGCAACGCGAAGTCGGTGACCTACATGGATCCCGAACGCGGAACGAGCGGAAAGCACTTCGACGCCACCGTGCTCCCGCGGCTGGGCATGCGCGACGAAGTGCGCGCGAAGACAAAGCTGGGCCAGGGTGGATCGGTCGCCGAGTTCGTCGCGAGCGGCGAGGCCGAGATCGCGTTCCAGAACGTGACCGAGCTGCTGCCGGTGAAGGGCGTGAAGGTCGTGGGCCTGCTGCCCGCCGAGTTGCAATCGCCCATCGTCTACGCCGGGGCCGTGATGAACGGGGCGAAGAACCCCGGGGAAGCGCAGCAACTCCTCGATTACCTCGCTTCGCCCGCGGGCCGGAGGGTATTTCTCGACAAGGGGTTCGCCGCGCCCTAGTTGTTCAGGTTCGTGAAAGGTTGTACAGTTCGCAATGGGCGCCTGGGTGGCGCCGCCCTTAAATCCAAGGGGGAGTAGCTTTAACGGACGAGTCCCGTCAGCACGGGCGAGAAAGGCCCCGGGCCGTCCGGCGGTTCACCGCGAGGTGAGCTGTTAGCGAGACCTTTGCCTGCAATGCAAAGGACGATCATTGGAAAAGAACCTCGCACTTCGCCGCTACTTCCGCCACGGGATGCTTCCGCAGCTCCTGGCCTACGAAGCCTGCATCCGCCACGGAAGCGTGACTCGCGCCGCCGAGGAGCTATCGCTCGCGCAGCCCACGGTGTCCTGCCTCATCAAGAAATTGTCGACGACCATGGGCGGGGCGCTCACGATGAGCCGCGAGCGGCGCATCGAGCCCACCGCCCTGGGCCACGAGGTGCTCGTGCTCTGCGGCGAGGTGATCGAGGCGTTGGGGCGTTTCGATCATCGCCGCCGCGTCGATGGGGAGCGCCCCATGGCCGCGCAGGAAAAGACGCTCGCGGAGGTATGATCGCCGGGTAATGGCGATCACGCTTCCCACCCGCAGGACCCTCACACTCGAAGCTGCACGCGTAGCGCTCGCCGCCGCCGAAGCCGAGGCGCTGAAGAACGGCTGGCGCGTCGTGATCGCGGTCGTCGATGGCGGCGGACACCCGATCCTGCTCGCACGGCTCGACGACGCGCAGTGGTCCAGCATTTCCACCGCCGTGGAGAAGGCGCGCGCGGCCACCGCGTGGAAGCGGCCGACGCGGCTGCTCGAGGAATCGGTCAACAACGGCCGCACGGCCTTCGTCACGATCTCGCAGGGCATGGCCCTTCTGCAGGGCGGAGTGCCGATCGAGGTGGAGGGCGCCGTCCTCGGGGCAGTCGGCGTGTCGGGCGTCAAGGCCTCCGACGACGAAATCGTGGCCCTGGCCGGCGTGAACGCGCTCAAAACCGCCCTCGGCTGGTAATCCCCTGCCGGGAACGGCAGAATAGCGATCCCGGCCCGCCGCAAAGGGGGGCCGCCGTAACTAATTAAAAAAATGGATCTTTATTCGCTTGGACTGCTCGATACCGTGCGCGCCTACCGGGAAGGCCGGGCCACGGTCCAGGACTACGTAGCGTCCTGTTCGCAGCGCATTTCGGCGCTCGAGCCCCGGATCCAGGCCTGGGAATGGTTCGATCCTTCGCGCGCCATGGCCGAGGCCGAGGAGCGCGCCGGCGGCATCCTGGGCGACCTGCCGCTCTTCGGGATTCCGGTCGGCGTGAAGGACATCATCGCCACGCGGGGAATCCCCACGCGCTATGGCTCTCGAATCTTCGCGACCAACGTGCCCGTCACTTCCGCATGGATCGTGCGTCGCCTCGAAGCGCTGGGGGGCCTCGTGATGGGCAAGACGGTCACGACCGAATTCGCATATCGCCAGCCCGGCAAGACGCGCAATCCGTGGAACACGGCGTTCTCGCCCGGCGGATCGTCGAGCGGATCCGCCGCGGCCGTCGCGGCCGGCTTCGTTCCGATCGCCATCGGCACGCAGACGCTCGGTTCGGTGATCCGGCCCGCCGCTTTCTGCGGCGTCGTCGGATACAAGCCGTCCGTGGGCGCCATTTCGCGAACCGGAATCCATCCGATCAGCACGACGCTCGATACGGTCGGCGTGTTCGCGCGTTCCGTCGCCGATGCCGCCTGGTTCGGCGCGTGCCTGATGGGCCCGGATCCGCGCGATGACGCGACGCTCGTGAAAGGGCCCGAGAAGATCCTGCGCGTGCCGCTCGAGCCGTTGCGCGGCCCGCCGCGGCTCGCCGTGATCCGCACCTCGAAGTGGAACATCGCCACCGAGCCGCAGAAGGCGAACTTCGAGGCGTCGGTCAACCGGTTGCGCGAGGCCGGCGCCCAGGTGCGCGACGTGAACCTGCCCAGGCTCTTCGACGACGCGTGGGAAAACGTGATGACGATCATGTCGCGCGAGGCGGTGAGGAGCTTCCTGTCCATCGAATCGCGCCATCGCATCCGTCTTTCGCAGCACCTCATCGAGATGCTCGACCGCGGCCATCGCGTGACGCCGGAACAGTACAGCCGCGCGCGCGCGCGGCGCGACGAATACCGCCGGTGGCTCGACAATCTATTCGAGCGCAACGACGCGATCGTCACGATCCCCGCCGTGGGCGAAGCGCCCGAGGGACTCGCGAGCACGGGCGACGCCAACTTCGCTCAGCTCTGGACGCAGGCCGGCATGCCCGCCATCGCGATTCCCTCCGGCTTCGGCCCGCGCGGCCTGCCGCTCGGAATCCAGATCGTCGGCCGCTATCGCGAGGACCAGGCGGCGCTCGAGGTCGCGGCGTGGACCGAAGCCACGCTGGGATTCAAGCCCGGGCTGGCCGGCGGCTGAGCCGCACCGTCACCGAAGCGACCAGCAGGTCCAGCACGCAATAGAACGCGCCCGCGTCGATGGGCGGGTTCGACGTGCGCAAGCCGAGCCACGGAACTTCGGGCGACCACGTCCAGTTGCCGATCCAGGTGCCGTAGAGCTCCATCGCGGCGGACATCACGAACATCGTCGCGTAGAGCTTTCGCGCGGGCGATACCCACAGGCACAGGAAGAAGAGCGCGAGCAGCAGCGGCCCGAGCGTGTCGCGCCCGCTGAAGGCGAGCACGGCTGTGAGGGCGGCGGCGAGTGTCGCGATCCAGGTCGTCGCGCGATCGGGCATGCGCGATGCGATTTGGGTCCCGAGGTAGAAGAGCAGCACATGCCCCGGCGGCACGAAGAACGGGATGTTGTCGAGCCTGTACTGGTACAGGCCCCACACGAGCGACAGGAAGACCTCGCCCGCGGTCGCGATGACGAGGCATGCGAGCAACGCAACGCGGTTGGCCGAATCCGCGCGCGCCCATAGTCCGAGGCACACCAGCCAGGCCATGGCGCTTGCCGCCGCTTGCCCGAACACGAGCCAGTGATAGTCCAGAAGGAGCCCGCCCGCGATGGTGAATACGATCAGAGCGTTCATCTGCGGTAGTGCGCGGAGTAGGAGACTGCTTGCTCCATCTTGGGAGTAGGCCGACTGATCCATGGATGGGACTTGCGCATAGTGGAGCCATTCAAAGGAGACCGCAAATGAAACGTACCCGTGCACTTGCCGCATCGCTCGCCGCCTCGATCGCTTTCACCTCAGCCGCCATGGCCGCGACCGCTCCGCAGACCGAGGCTTCGCGACTGGCCGCCCGGTATTCCGAGTGGGCGGGCAGCCCATCGAATGCCCAAGCGCTCGTCACCGGGCTGCGATCGGGATCGCCGGTCACGCTCGTCACCAACGCCGCCGATCGCAGCGTGAGCCTCGCCGGGTTCTCGCCTTCCGGCCCGATGAGCTATGGCGCGGTGAGCAACGCGCTCTCCAACGCGCAGCGCTCGCTCTCGCGCGTGGGCATCTCGCATCCGAACGCCGAGCAGATCCAGGCCGCCCTGATCGGCGGCGAGGTGCTCGGCTCGAACGGCAAGCTCGTCGCGATGCGCGGCAGCGTGGCCGCGCGTACTGCGGGCCCCGTCGCCAGCCGCTAGACAGCGTTTCCCGGCGGCCGCTCGACTAGAATGGCCGCGTGCATGACCCCAGGATCGGTGTCGATTTAGGCGGTACGAAGATCGAGGCCGCCGCGCTCGACGCGGCCGGACGGATCGCCCATCGCCGCCGCGTCGAGACCCCGGCCGGCCGCTACGAGGCCACGATCGCGGCGATCGTCGCGTTGGTCCGGGCGATCGAAGAGGACCTCGGGTCGCGTGCGAGCATCGGCGTCGCCACTCCCGGCGCTCGCTCGCTCGTCGATGGCCGTATGAAGAACGCCAACTCGACTTGCCTCAATGGCCAGCCGCTCAAGGAAGACCTCGAGCGCGCCCTCGGCCGTGAAATTCGCGTGGCCAACGACGCCAACTGCTTCGCGCTGTCGGAAGCGATCGACGGCGCGGGGCGCGGAGCGCGCTCGGTGTTCGGCGTGATCCTCGGCACCGGCGTGGGCGGCGGCATCGTGATCGACGGGCGCGTCGTGACGGGCGCCAACGCGATCGCCGGCGAATGGGGCCACAACCCGCTGCCGCTTCCGGAAGACAGCGACCTGCCGTTGCCGCATTGCTATTGCGGGCGGCGCGGCTGCATCGAGACGTACCTGTCGGGTCCCGCGCTCGCCGCAGATTTCGCGAAGGACTCGGGCGAGCGCCGGGAGGCCGCGGATATCGCGCGCGCCGCGGAAGAAAACGATCCGCCAAGCGATCGCGCCATGCGGCGTTACGAGCGACGGCTCGCGCGCTCGCTCGCCGGCGTGATCAACGTGCTCGACCCGGAGGTGATCGTTCTGGGCGGGGGCCTGTCCAACATCGCGCGCATCTACGCCAACGTGACGCGCCTGTGCAAGGAATTCGTGTTCTCGGACGACTTACGCACACGCATCGTGCCGCCGGCGCATGGCGATTCGAGCGGCGTGCGCGGCGCGGCATGGTTGTGGGATCCCAACTACATGGAGCGATAGATGCGAACAGCGGCTTTGATTTCCCTTTTCCTCGCGAGCATGACCACGCTCGCCGCGACCCCGGTGCAGGTGCCCCCGGGCCACAAGGTGGCGACCTTCGCCGGCGGCTGCTTCTGGTGCATGGAGCCGCCGTTCGACAAGCTGCCCGGGGTCGTCGCGACGATCTCGGGATACACGGGCGGCACGAAGACCAACCCGACGTACGAGGAGGTTTCCTCCGGCGCGACGGGGCACGCGGAATCCGTCGACGTGATCTACGACCCGAAGAAGGTCACGTACGAGCAGCTGCTGGACGTCTACTGGCACAACGTCGATCCGACGGTGAAGGACCGCCAGTTCTGCGACGGCGGAACGCAGTACCGCACGGCGATCTTCTACAACGACCCGGAGCAGCGCCAGGCGGCCGAGGCCTCGAAGGCCGCGCTCGAGAAGTCGAAGCCCTTCAAGGCGCCCATCGTCACGCAGATCGTGATGGCCAACACGTTCTATCCGGCCGAGGACTACCACCAGGATTACTATAAGAAGAACCCGGTGCGCTACCAGATCTACCGCAGCGGTTGCGGACGCGACGCGCGGCTGAAGGAGCTCTGGGGCGACAAGGCCGGTCACTAGGACGCGAAGGGCGCCACGCACGACATGAACGCCGCGGATTTCCAGTCGATCCAGCTGCCCGAAGCGCTGCGCCTCCTCGCCGGGATGCCCGCGATCCTCCACGCCGCGATCGTCGATGCCGGGGCGGCACGGCTTCGCTACAAGCCCGCGCCGGACGCGTTCAGCCTCGTCGAGCACGCCTGCCACCTTCGCGACCTGGAGTGCGAGGGCTACAACCCTCGCCTGCAGCGGATGCTGGAGCAGGAGAACCCGACGCTCGCCGGGTTCGAGGGGGACGTGATCGCGCGGGAGCGCGACTACATGGCGCAGGACGCGGCGCATGCCACGGCGCAGTTCGCCGTTTCGCGCGCGGCGCTGGTCGCGCGTGCCGGGACGCTCACCTCCACGGAAATGGCGCGCACCGGCACCTTCATGGGCCGCACCATCACGGTGTGCGATCTCCTCGCGATGATGGTCGAGCACGACCGCGGGCACCGCGAGGAAATCGCGGCGCTCGTTGCGACGGCGGGGCCCCGCGGATGGAAATGAAACGGCTCAACGCCTCGGGCCTGAAAGCCGCCGGCTACGACGAGCGCGACCGCAAGCTCGTCGTCGAGACCACCACGGGAACGTACGAGTACTCCAACATCGCCCCCGAGGTGTACCGCCGCCTCATGAGCTCGCCCACGCCGGCCAGCTATTACAAGGACGCCATCGAGGAGGAGTTCACGCCGCGTCGCATCAAGTAGCTGCGGCCATGCGCCGCATGCATGCATCGCATGCATGAAATTCGCTGCACGGAACGTCCCGCGTCGGGCAACATTGGGCGGATGAAATCGACCCGGACCGTCCTCGTATGCGGCGCGCTCATCCTGATGCTCGCCATGGGCGTGCGCCAGACGATGGGACTGCTCCTGCCGCCGATGACGCTCGCCAACGGCTGGACGCGCGACGAGTTCGCCTTCGCCATCGCGCTGCAGAACCTCCTGTGGGGCGCGTTCGTCCCGTTCACCGGCGCCATCGCCGATCGATTCGGCGCGGGGCGCGTGCTGGTGGCTTCCGCGCTCACCTATGTGCTGGGCCTGGTGCTGATGGCATTTTCGGGCACGCCGCTCCTGTTCGACCTCTCGGGGGGCCTCCTCATCGGGCTCGCGCTCTCCGGCACGACGTTCGGCGTGGTGATGGGCGTTGTCGCGAAAGTGGTCTCGCCCGAAAAACGCAGCGTCGCCCTCGGCATCGTGGGCGCGGGCGGATCGTTCGGCCAGTTCGCGATGGTGCCGTACGGGCAGGGACTCATCTCGGGACTCGGCTGGTTCCCCGCGCTGATCACGCTCGCTGTAACCGTCGCGCTCATCGTGCCGCTCGCCGCGGGCCTCGCCGGCAGGCATTCGGGCGCGGCGCACGGCGCGCACCAAAGCGCGTCGGAAGCGTTCGGCGAGGCGATGGGGCAGCGCAGCTTCCACTACCTCTTCTGGAGCTACTTCGTGTGCGGCGCGCATACGGCGTTCATCGCGCTGCACCTGCCGAGCTACGTGCAGGACGCGGGGCTTTCCCCCGCGGTCGGCATGGTCTCGCTCGCGCTCATCGGTTTCGGCAACATCTTCGGCTCGTACGGCTCGGGATGGCTTGGGCAGCGCGTGAGCAAGAAATGGCTGCTCACGTGGATCTACGGGCTGCGCTCGCTGCTGATCGTGGCACTCCTCATGGCGCCCAAGACGCCGCTGGTGTTGTACCTCTTCGCGTTCGGCATGGGATTGCTGTGGCTTTCGACCGTGCCGCTCACCAACGCGCTGGTGGCGCAGATCTTCGGCCTGAAGCACGTCTCCATGCTTTCGGGCACCGTCTTCTTCGGCCACCAGATCGGTGGCTTCCTCGGTGCATGGCTGGGCGGCGTGATCTTCACGCGCCAGGGCAGCTACGATCTCGCGTGGTGGATCTCGATCGCGCTCGGCGTCTTCGCGGCGATCGTGTGTGCTCCCATCAACGAGCGCCCGATTCGGCGTCCGGCACCGGCTGCCGCGTGACGTGTCGCCGCGCGCGCGCCATGGCGTCTACTGGGTGCTCGGGGTGGCGGCGTTCTCCTCGGCCTCGCTACTCATCTTCCAGGGCTACCTCACGCCGGAGATGATGGTGTATTTCCTGAGCTTCAAGTGGTGCTTCTGAATGCCGTGAGCGCCGTGCGGTAGGCAGAAAGAAAAAGGGCCGCGAATTGCGGCCCTTCGTTCGTCCCGCGGTTACTGCTTGTCCTTGTCCTTGTCTTTCTTCTCCTCCTTCTGATCCTTCTCGTGGCCCTTGCCGCGATCCTCGCCGCGCGCGGCGGGGTTGGGTTGCTGCTGACGCTGCGGCTCGGCTTGCCTCTGCGGTTGCTGCTGCGCGGCGCGCTGTTGCTCCTGGGCCTGGCGCTGCGCCTCACCTTGCTGCTGGCGTTGCGCCTGCTCCTGGCGTTGCGCTTGCGCGCGGCGCGCGTCGTCCTGCGCGGCACGCTGTGCGGCTTCCTCGCGCCGGCGCTGCGTCTCGGCGGCCTGCTGCTGCTGGCGTTGCTGCGCTTCCTGGGCCGCGCGTTGTTGCTGTTGCTGCTGTTGCGCATCGCGCTGCGCCTGCTCCTGCTGACGGCGCTGCGCCTCGGCGGCCTGCTGCTGCTGGCGTTGCTGCCCTTCCTGGGCCGTGCGCTGCTGTTGCTGCTGTTGTGCATCGCGCTGCGCCTGCTCCTGCTGACGGCGCTGCTGCTCGGCCTGCCGCTGCTGTTGCTGCTGCGCTTCCCGCGTCGCGCGTTCCTGGCGCTGCTGCTCGTCACGTGCCGCGCGTTGCGCCTCGCCCTGCTGCTGGCGCTGCGCCTCGCGCTGCGCGGCTTCCTCGCGCTGGCGCTGGGTCTGCGCGGCCTGCTCCTGCTGGCGCTGCATCGCTTCCTGTGCTGCGCGCTGCTGCTGTCCCTGCGCGCGCGTGGCGTCTTCGGCTTGGCGCTGCTGCGTGCGATCGACGCGCGCCGCGGGATTCTGCGCCTGCGGCGCGGGCGCCGAGACGGGCGGCTGCTGTCCCGCGGGCGCGGCCACCACCGGCGGCGGCGAACCGCGACGGCGAAACTCCGGATGCACGACCTGTTGCTGTTGCGGGGCGGCGGAGACCTGCGGTGTTGCCTGCTGCGCGCGGCTGCGCATCATCGTGGGCGCGGCGACGCTCACGCTGCCGCGATTCTCCTCGCGGAAACGCGCGAGCTCGTTGCGCTGCGGCAGCACGCGTTGCGCCACGGCCTCGCCGGTCACGACGGGCGCGGAGCGGATCGCCTCGGGCGCCACACGCACGACCGAGTTCTGCACCGGACGGCGGCTCACGAAGACGTCGCGATTCACGACGGTCGCGGCGCGATCGCGGTTCCAGTGACGCCAATCGTCGCCCTGTCCCTGCGCCCAACGCGGACGGCGATCGACCACGTAGTGGTTCATGCGCGTCGCATATGTGTTGTTCACGTGGTACCACGGTTGATAGCGCTCCCACGGCGCGAGCGGATACCAGCCCACGGGCGCGGCGGAGCCGGCGGTCACGCTCACGCTGAATCCGGCGCCGCCGATGAAGCCGACCACGGCCGGGGCCCACACCGGGCGCTCGCGCACCGCGTAACCAGGCGCCCACGCCCAGCGATTACGCACCTGCACCCAGCGGCCGTAGTGCGACGGCGCGTACCCCCACGCCGCATCGTCTATCCAGGTCCATCCCCACGGGCGCACGTATGTCCAATGTCCGTAGCGATAGGGCGCCCAGCCCGCGCTCACCTGCGTGGGATACCAGACGGAGCCGTAGTCGGGGTCCTGCCCCCAGGAGCCGTAGCGATCCAGCTCCTCGTAGCCCGTCATGTCGTTGGAGACGTAGTTGCGCGTGTTGCGGTCGATCCATTGGCGGTCGCGCGCGTCCGCCCAGCGGTCGAACTCCTCGACCCGGGCCTGTTCGACGCCGTACTCGCCGCCCGACACGATGATCATCCGGCCCGCCTCGACGGGCACGCGGCCCTGCGAGCTTTCCATTTGCGCGTGGCCGCTGAACACCGTGAGGCGCGCCTGTTCCCGATCCTCGTCCACGTCGAGCCGATAGCGCCCGTCGCTGTCGAGGATGAAAAGGGCCTGCGCGGTATTCAACGTGATGTGGTCGTTGCCTTCCTTGTATCGAACGCGCACGTTGATGGAGCCGCGCGCCACGCCGGCGTCGAAATCGTCGTCGTCCAGGCGCGAGACGTCGAGCTGGGTCTCGCCGTCCAGGCGCACCGCGATGCCGCCCACGCGCACTTCGGCGCGCGCGCCGCGATCGGTCCATACGGAGTTCTCGGAAGTGACCGGCGTGTTCACGTACGCCTTGTCCCAGCCGAGCTCCGGGTCCTGGTACACCGAGACCTGTCCCTGCGTGAAGGCGAGCCGCCCGACGCGCGAAGGGATGTCCTGCGCGGTGGCGGCCTGCGCGTACACGAAGGCCAGCGAAGCAAAGAAAATCGCAATCGAACGCATGTGGGTCACCTTTCTTGTCGGGTATGCCCGCTATTCATGGAGACGCCCCTACAACGCATTTGAACGAAGGCTGGAGGACAGCTTCCGTCCACTCGGACCACCGGGGGAGTCCGGGGTTCGCAATGGTGACGCAGTTCATTTTCCAACCTGCTGAATTCATGCCATTATTGAACTGGGCCCTTCAGCGGCCCTGTTACCGTTTTTCACAAGTTTCCCGCGAGCCGAATCCAGGGGAGTCGGATGGACAAGACGACGGTTTACACCAAGACCGCGAAGGGCATCACGCAGGTCAACCAGAAATCGGCGTCGGTCTCGAAGGACCTGATGAAGGTCCTCAAGCTCATCGACGGCAAGTCCAACTTCGGCCAGATCATGGAGAAGGCCGACATGGACAACGCGACGCTCACGAAGGCGTTCACGGCGTTGCAGACCGGCGGTTTCGCGCGCGTGTTCCAGACGCAGAAGAAGGATGACGATCCGTTCGCGGGCGATGCGGGCGCCGGCAGCGGTGGCGGCGGTGGCGGTGGCGGCGGGGACGATTTCGATTTCACCGCGCCGGGCAAGATGCCCGCGGCGACGCAGCGCGTGATTGCGGGCGCGGCCAACGACATCAGCGAGCTCGTGCGCCAGCAGGAAAAGCAGGACGTGGCGCGAAAAGCCGCCAACGCGGCGGCGGTGCAGGCGCAGGAGCAGGCGCGCGCGAGGGCGAAGACCGAAGCGGAGTCGCGCGCGAAGCTCGAGGCGGAAGCCAAGGCGAAGGCGGAGGCCGAGCGCGTGGCGATGGAGCAGGCGCAGCGCGCCAAGGAAGCCTCGGAGCGCGCCAGGATCGAGCTGGAATCGAAGATGCGCGAGGAAGCGGCCCGCAAGGCTGCGGCCGCCGCGCAGACCGCGAAGCTCACCACCGAGCAGAAGGCGAAGGAAGACGAAGAGCAGCGCAAGCTCGCCGAGGTGCGCGTGAGGGCCGAGCGCGAGGCGAAGCTCCTTGCCGAAGCGCGCGCCAAGGCCGAGGCGGAAGCAGCCGCGCTCGCCAAGCAGCGTGTCGAAGCCGACGTCGCGGCGAAGAAGCAGGCCGCGGAAGCGACGCAGGCCGAAGCCACGCTCAAGCAGAAGCTCAAGGAAGAGATCGAGCAGCGCATCCGCGGCGAGATGGAAGACCTGCTGCGCAACGAAGTCGAGGATAAGACGCGCGATGAGATGCGCGCGCAGATCATGGCGGAAGCGAAGCTCGCCGCGAAGGCGGAATTCGAGGAGCGAATCCAGGAAGAGCGCGAGACCATCCACAAGGCGGAGATGGAGGCTCGCACGAAGGCCGAGGCCTCCGAGAAGGCCCGCGCCGACCAGGAATCGAAGCTGCGCGCCGAAGCGGAGGCGCGCGCCACCGCCGCCATGGCCGCCGCCGCGAAGGCCGAGGAAGAGGCCCGCCGCATCAAGGCGCAGGCCGAGGCCGATGCGCGCCGCATGCGCGAGCAGGCGGAAGCCGAGACGAAGAAGCTGCGCGAGTCCGAGGCCCGCGCCCGCGTCGAGGCCGAGTCGCGCGCCAAGGAGCAGCAGGAGACCACCGCGCGCCTGGAAGCCGAGCGCAAGGCCAAGTACGAGGCCGAGGCGCGCGCGAAGATCGATGCCGAGGAATCCGAGAAGCGCCACCGCGAGCTGCAGGCGTCCGTCGAGTCGGAGCGCCGGGGCCGGGAGGAAGCGGAAGCGCGCGCAACGAAGGAAGCAAAGGCGCGCGAGAGCGCGATGGCCGACACGCGCGCGGCCGTGCAGGCCGAGCTCGAGGCCGACATGGGCAAGCGCGCCGAGGTCGAGGGCAAGGCCAAGGCCAAGGCCTACATGGAGGAGAAGGCCAAGGCCGAGCAGGAGGAAGAAGACAAGATGCGCGCCGACCAGGCGCGTCGCGCGAAGGAAATGGCGGAGCTGCTGCGCAGTAAGGTGGGCGGCGGCGACTCCTCCGGCGAAGACGACTCGATCGCGCCCGTCAAGAAGCGCCCCAAGCGCCGCAAGCCCATCCTCAAGACCGCGATCGTCACGCTCGCCGTGTTGTTCATAGCCGCCGTGGTGCTGGTGCACGTCGTGCCGATGCGAACCCTCGCCGCGAAGACAGAGGTGGCGCTGGGCAAGTGGCTGCACGACGACGTGTCGATCGCCTCGGCCAAGTTCTGGCTGATCCCCAGCCCGCACCTGAAGGTGGAGAACGTCTCGGTCGGCAAGCTCCTCGATGCCAAGGCCGTGCAGGGCAAGATCTACCTCGATCCGTTCTCGATCTTCGGCAGCAAACTGTCGATCAACAAGCTCGAGTTTTCCGAGGTGACGGTGAGCGCCGAAGCCGTGAGGCGCATCCCGGCCTGGGGCAACCCGGAAGGCAAGGACGAGATCGGCGCGGTCACCAATATCGTGCTGAACAACGTGAGGATGGAAGTAAAGCCGGCGCTCGACCCGTTCACCGCCGATCTGCAGTTCGACAGGAAGGGCGAGTTCCGCGGCGCCCACGTGGTCGCTCCCACGTGGAATCTCAACCTGAAGCCGGGCGAGGGCGGGATCGACCTGGACCTCGACCTGCGCAACTTCCACATCCCCGGTACTCCCGTCCCGGTCAGCAGCGCGTCGCTGAAGGGCAAGTGGAGCGGCAACAGCATCGTCGTGCCCGAGTTCGACGGCGTCGCGATGGAGGGCAAGGTGAACGGGACGCTCAAGGTGAGCTGGGGCCCGGGCGTGCGCATCGAGAGCGATCTGTCGCTCTCGCGCGCGAACGCGAAGGACCTGGTGGCGGCATTCACCAAGGACATCGCGTTCACGGGCCGCCTGGAAGGCAACTTCCAGATCACGGCCGAGGGACCCTCGCCGGATACGGTTTTCAGCGCGCCTCGCGCGACGGGCAAGTTCCGAATCACCGACGGATCGGTGAGCAACATGGACCTCGTGGCGGTGATGCAGTCGGATGCGGCCGGGTCTCGCGCGGGCGTGACGAAGTTCGCCGAGCTGACCGGCGAATACTCCGGCGTGGAGCACCGCGCGGCCTACAAGAACATCAACCTGCAGGGCGGCGTGCTGCGCGGCAACGGCTCCTTCGAGATCGGCCAGGGTAGCGCGCTCGCCGGCCGCGCCACGCTCGAGATCCGCTCGCAGGTGGCGCAGGACCGCGGCGCGTTCAACGTGACGGGCACGGTCGGGCGACCGATCATCAGGCGGGGCGGTTAGGGCGCTGCGCAGGCTTCTACCGCTCTTTCGGCTCCTCCTCCCGTATCGCGCGCGCATCACGGTCGCGTTCGTCGCGATCGTGTTGTCCGCGGCGATGGTGCTCGTCATCGGGCAGGGTGTGAAGCTCGTGATCGACCAGGGCTTCACCAGCGGGCGCGAGGAGATGCTCGACCGCAGCCTCGCCGTGCTCTTCGCCCTGGTGATGTCGCTGGGCCTGCTCACGTGGCTGCGCGTCTACCAGGTCTACTGGATCGGCGCGCGTTTCACCGCCGACCTGCGCCGGCGCGTGTACGACCATCTGGTCACGCTCTCGCCCGGTTTCTACGAGGAGGCCCGCACGGGGGAAGTGTCCTCGCGCGTCACCAACGACGTGACGCTCATCGAGGCCGTCATGGGCGGAACGCTCCTCTATTCGCTTCGCATGGCGCTCACGATGGTGGGCTGCCTCGTGATGCTGTTCGTCACGAGCGTGAAGCTCGCGTTGATCACGCTCGCGTGCATACCGGTGGCCCTGGGGCCGATCGCCGTCCTGGGAACGCGCGTGCGCAAGCTGTCGCGCGCGGTCCAGGATCGTGTGGCCGACGTTTCGACCCACGTGGACGAAACACTGCACGAGATCCGCACGGTGCAGGCGTACGCGCACGAGGACCTCGCCGTGCGCACGTTCGGCGAGCGCGTCGAGGCGGTGTTCGCCACCGCCGTGCGGCGATCGAGCTTCCTGGCACTTCTCATCGCGGCGGTGATCACGCTCGCCTTCGGAGCCGTGGGGCTCCTGCTGTGGATCGGTGCGCACGACGTCTTCGCGGGCTCGCTCACCTTGGGCAGCCTCGCCGCCTTCATCTTCTACGCGGTGATCGTCGCCAACGCGCTCTTCGTGGTCGCGGAGGTGTACGGCGAGCTGCAGCGGGCGGCCGGCGCCTCGGAGCGGCTGCTCGAGCTCCTCGCGACGCAATCGCAAATCCGCGCACCGCGCGAGCCGAAGCCGCTTCCCGTTCCATCCGAAGGGCGCGTGCGCTTCGATGACGTGACGTTCCACTATCCGTCGCGCCCGAAAACGCCGGCGCTGGACGCATTCTCCCTGGACGTGCGCTCCGGGGAGGTCGTGGCGCTGGTCGGTCCTTCGGGCGCGGGCAAGACTACCGTCTTCCAGTTGCTGCTGCGCTTCTACGATCCCACCTCGGGGCGTGTGTCGATCGACGGTATCGACGCGCGCGAGGCCGATCCGCGCGAGCTTCGCAAGCGCATCGCGGTCGTGGCGCAGGAGCCGGTGATCTTCGCCGCGAGCGTGATCGACAACGTGCGCTATGGCCGGCCCGAGGCGAGCGAGGAGGAGGTGCGCAACGCGCTCTCGATGGCCAACGCCCTGGAGTTCGTCGAGCAGTTGCCGCAGGGGCTCGCGAGCCAGCTGGGGGAGCGGGGCGTGAAGCTCTCGGGCGGGCAGCGCCAGCGCGTGGCGATCGCGCGGGCGATCCTCGCCAACCGCGCCATCCTGCTCCTGGACGAAGCGACGAGCTCGCTCGACGCCGAAAGCGAGAAGGCGGTGCAGGTGGCGCTCGAGCGGCTCATGAGGGGACGCACGACGCTCGTGATCGCGCACCGGCTGGCGACCGTCAAATCATCCGACCGCATCGTGGTCATCGACCACGGACGCATCGTCGCCACCGGAACCCACGCCTCGCTCGTCGCCGAGAACGGCCTCTACGCGCGCCTGGCCGCGCTCCAGTTCGCGACCGTATGAGAATGATTGCATCGCAAAGACACGGCCTCGCCGCCGCCGCGCTGCTCGCGGCCGCGCAGATCGCCTGGGCGCAGGATGTCCCGGACGAACCGTACCGCTGGCTGGAGAATCTCGCGGCGCCGGAATCGAAGGCCTTCTACGCCGGCGAGGCCGCGAAAGCGCGCGCGGCGCTCGACGCGCTTCCCGGCCGTGCGTCGATGCTTCAGCGCATCCGCGAGCTGTCCGACTCGGATCCGGTGATCACGCAGGTGAAGCTCGCGGGCAAGCGCGTGTTCTATCTCAAGCTCGCGTTGCGCCAGGGAGCGCCTTCCCTGTGCATGCGCGAAGGCTTCGCGGGGGCCGAGCGGGTGGTGATCGATCCCGATCGCCTCTCGCGGGGCCCCGTGCGTGCAGCGATCGATTGGTATGCGCCCTCGCCGGACGGGCGGCACGTGGCCTACGGGCTCTCGCTGGGCGGTTCGGAGGATTCGGTCCTGCGCGTCCTCGAGGTGGACCACAAGCGCGACCTTGCCGAGGAAATCAATCGCGCGCGTTTCAACACGGAGCTCGCATGGCATCCGGACGGCGGCTCCTTCTATTACGCGCGGGTGCCGGAGGGCAACCAGGGCGCGAAGCGCTACGCCAACATTCGTTTGTACCGCCACGTGCTAGGCCGCGACACCATCCGCGACGAGATCGTCTTCGCTCCCGGCGTCGGCGGCGCGCGCGACGTTCCGGAATTCGTGTACCCGTCGATCCACGCGCCCGCCGATTCGCGCTACGCGTACGCGATCGTGCGCGAAGGCGTGCGCCGCGACATCGCGGTCCACGTGACGGAGCTCTCCGACCTCGGGAAAGCGAAGCCACGCTGGCGCAAGGTCGTGGGATACGAGGACGGCGTGACGGCGGTGGAAGGCTGGAAGGACGATCTCTATGTCCTCACGCATAAGGGCGCGCCGAACCTGCACGTCGTGCGCATGAAGGCCCCGGAGACGATCGCCAAGGCGCGTGCGATCGTGCCGGAAGGCGATGCGGCGATCCAGGAGATCGGCCTCGCGCGCGATGCGATCTACCTGCGCACGACGGTGGGCGGCGTGGACCGCCTCGAGAAAACCCCGCTCGGGCTCTTCGGCGCCGCGTCTCGCCAATTCATCCGGCTGCCGTTCGACAATGCCATCTCGCAGCTCGTCACCGACCCGCGCGCGCCCGGGGCCATCGTGCGACTGCAGGGCTGGATCGAGCCCCCTGCGATCCTGCAGGTCGACGTGAAGGGCGAGCTGCGCGCGACCGCGCTGCAGCCGAAGCCCGCGCTCGACCTTTCCTGGATGGACGAGGTGCGCCTCTATGCGAAGGGCCACGACGGCACCAGCATCCCGGTCTCTCTCGTGTACCGGAAGACCACGACGCTGAACGGGTCCAATCCCACCATCCTCGTGGCGTATGGCAGCTATGGCGTGACGCTCGCGCCGCAATTCGATCCGGCCCTGGTCGCGTGGCTCGAGCGCGGCGGCGTGTATGCCATCGCGCACGTGCGCGGCGGCGGCGAGCATGGCCTCGCGTGGCACATGGCCGGCATGCGCGAGCAGAAAGTGAACACGATCCTCGACTACATTTCGGTCGCGGAATTCGTGATCTCGTACGGATTCACGAGTCCGGCGAAGCTCGCGGGAATGGGCACGGGCGCGGGAGCGATTCCGGTCGGCGGCGCGCTCGTTCGCCGCCCCGACCTCTTTGCCGCCGGGGTGCTGCGCTCGCCGATGACCGACATGGTGCGCCTCGAATTCACCCCGATGGGACCGGCGAACGTCTTCGAGTTCGGCACGAGCACGAGCTCCGAAGGCGCGGCGGCGCTGCGCCGAATCTCGCCGCTGCACCAGGTGAAGGATGCGACCCGCTATCCCGCCGTGCTGCTCACCGCCTCCGGCGACGATCTCGCGCTCTCACAGCCGGGAAAGCTCGCGGCGAGATTGCAGGCGGCCAATCCGGGCGGCAAGCCGGTCCTCCTTCGCATCGACGATGCGGCGCGCGCGGGCGGGACGCGCAACCAGCACGACGAGGAGCTCGCCGACATCTATTCCTTCCTGCTGTGGCAATTCGAACCGACATCTGCGGCGGGGACGGATCGTCCGACCACGGATGTCGCCCCCGCGTCGACGGGCCCCCAGGGTGAGCGTCCGGCCGCGGAAGTCGCCCCCGCCCCGGCCGTGGTGCGCTGAGTTATCCTGACGCCATGAAAGCAACGCTCTTCATCAGCCTGGCATTCGCCGCGGCACCGGCCCTCGCCGCGGACAAGGAAGACCGGGGGGCGCTCGACGCGTGCATCAAGTCGTGGGGCAACGCTTCGCCCTTCAAGCCGGGCACGCAGCCCTCGTCGGTCATCGCGACGAACGTGAAGGTCTTCGGCGTGGGCGGCAGCGGCGATGTCCACGACAGCGCCACCGACAAGCCCGCGCTCGTCCTCGTGCGTCCCGCGGTGAATGTGATGGGCAAGAGCCGCATCCACCTCCAGAACCCGAAGGGCTGGTACTGCTTCCGCTCGAATGTCACCGTTGCGGGCAAGCTCGTGATCGAGGCGCCATGCAACGCGCACATCGCGAGCGCAAAGGAAGACGGCACCGCGGTGGGTGCCGTCGACGAGAGCAACTCGGGCGTGGCGGTGTTCGGGGCGCTGCGCGTCGAGCGCTACGGCTGCGAGGCGAAGAAGAAGTAGCCGCCGATCACGCGGCGGCCTGCTGGATCCCCGCGATGACCCACGAATCCTTCGGGTCGTCCGCCTTGCGGCGCACGTGCCAGATCTCGTCGAAGGGTTCCGGGTTCGCGCCGGGCGCTTCGCGGGTCAATCCCCAGAATCGCACGCTCGCGTAGGCGTAGTCGCCTTCGATCGCCGCGTCCGCGATCGAAGCGTCCACGCTCACCACCTCGGTCTTCTGCGATTCGCCCTTGCGGTCGCGAAGCTGCATCGCGATCTCGGCGAACATTTCCGGCGTGGTGTAGTCGCGGATGTCGTCGAGGTCGCCCGCGTCGTTGGCCGCCTGCAGACGGATGAAGGAAGTCTTCGCGATGCGAAGGAACGGTTCCACCGGCCCGCCGAGGATCGCGGAAGGATCGTTGGCCGTCTGCGCGTCCACGCGGCTGCCGATGCCCGTGAACTGCGGGCGCGGTTGCGACGAATCGAACGCCGGCTCCGTGCGCTCGATAGCGGACACGGGCGCGGTCTGGGCGCGTCGTCCGGTGAATAGCCTCATCAGGAACCCGATCACGACGATGGCCAGGACTCCGGCGAGAAGCAGGCCCACGATCGGTCCCATCTGCGCGCCGAAGAGCGACGCAAGGAGCACGCCGATTCCCAGGCCCGCGAGCAGCCCGCCCCAGCGCTGCATGAAGCTGGGCCGCGGCGCCGGCAAGCCGGCCGGCGTGGCCGCGGGCGCGACCGGCGCGGCGGGTTGCGCCTGCGAAGGCGCGGGCGTGGCCTGCTGCGTTGGCGTCGCGCGCTGCTTGCCGAGGTTGCTTCCGCCACCGAAGCGCTTGGCGGCATCCGAATCCATCGATGCGATTCCCAGCGAGAGCGCCAGGATCAGGAACGACAATGTCTTTTTCATGGGGAAATCCTTCCGGGAACTGCGCCGAGGATACTACTTCCAACTGACACCAGATGGAGGCGGAAATGCCAAAACCAAGAACCGGGCAGGCCCCACCGATGTTGAAGCGCGACGAGTTCGGCGAGCGATTCCGTCAGCTTTTCTACGACCCGGCCTTCGACAAGGTGAAGGACTCGATCGCGAAGATCGAGAAGGTGGCCTGGGACGGATACAAGAAGGACCGCAAGGCGCCGCGCACGGTGAAGGCGGGGCCGGAGTTCGCACATCCCGGCTACGACCTGTCCGTGCAGTGGCTCCAGACGCGAAACCGCCTGAAGGCCGCCGGCGAAAAGCAGAAGAATCCGAAGACGAAATCGCGCGTGCTCGTGATCTGCGGCTCGTCGCGCAACGACGGCACGTGCCCGGGCGAGATGTCGAAGACGTACCGGTTGGCGAAAATCGCCGAGAAGGTCCTCGCCGGCGAGAAGATGCAGGTCGATTTCCTGGACCTGAGCCGGCTGCAGTCCGGATATGCGATCCGCATCTATCCGTGCAAGGCTTGCGTGTCCACCGCGCAACCGCTCTGCCATTGGCCGTGCAGCTGCTATCCCAACCACGCGTTCCAGCAGGTCGGCGACTGGATGGCCGAGATCTACGAGAAATGGGTCGCGGCGCACGCGGTGATCCTGTGCACGCCCACCAACTGGTACCACACGTCGAGCCCGATGAAGCTCATGATCGATCGCCTCGTGTGCGCCGACGGCGGCAATGCGGACCCCACGCTCACGAACGGCAAGGATCCGCAGAAGGCGAAGGAGGTCGAGCTCGCGGGGTGGCCGTATCCCAAGCACCTCGCCGGCCGCGTCTATGGCGTGGTGGTCCACGGCGATGTCGCGGGCATCGAAGAGACGCGCTACGCGCTATGCGACTGGCTCGACTGGATGGGGCTCGTGGACGCG
>Ga0209131_1000430_pt1 | contig 30363 bp, 23 predicted proteins | sample GraSoi_2013_40cm_FD_185826 | JGI IMG/M metagenome (GOLD analysis project Ga0209131, IMG submission 185826) | Grasslands soil microbial communities from the Angelo Coastal Reserve, California, USA - Sample 9_17_2013_40cm (SPAdes) (version 2) | ecosystem: Environmental > Terrestrial > Soil >...
ATCTGTATCTCCCTTTCCCGCCTCAACCCAACTGCAATTCCACCAAAACGCTCAGGAATAAAGAAAGCCCCCGATTGCTCAGGGGCCTTCTCAGTCTTTTTGGTTCTTCAGCCTGATGTTAAAACGTCAGCCGAATCGCAAACTGGATGATTCGCGGATCGGCAGTGCTCGTGATCTGGCCGAAGAGCGAGCTGTTGATGTTTGTACTCGGATTTGAGAATTCCGCGTGATTGAAGATATTGAAAAACTCCGCGCGGAATTCCGCGTTCAGCCTCTCGGCGTAAATAGATGTCGTTTTCGCAATTGCAAAATCGAAGTTCGTGCGTGCCGGCCCTCGGTAAGCGTTCCGGGGAACAGTTCCGTACGTCCTCAAAGCAGGATTGGTTGCACAAGTCGTACAAGTTGGACCGCCAAGTCCTGCGGTTGTGAAGTTTCCCGGGCTGAACCAGAAGTTACCTGTACTGCCATTGAAAGTCTGCGGTATAGAGGGGTCAAAGGTTGTGATGCCGCTTCCGACAAGATTAGCCCTGACCAAGTTTCCATCTCCCGCCCCCGAAGGGCCTGGTCGCGTCCTACGTCGGCTGAAGCCCGCAAGCGCGTCCAAGGGAAAGCCAGTGCGCCAGGTGACGATCGGATAGACGCTCCACCCTTTCACCAGCCGCTTCGGGCCCGAAGACCACATCCGGTCAAATGGCAGATCCCAACCACCGCTAAAAGTGATTCGCTGACGAACATCAAAGTCGGAAGAGGCAATGAACTGCTTCGGATTGTAGAAGGGAACGCGGCTGTTGCGCTCGCGGAACCCAGAGGCATTGTCAATTGAGTGGCCATAGGTATAGGCAAGAGTAAAATAGCTGGTCCCGAAAAAAGGCGTCTCCGAGACTCGCTTTGTAGCACTCAATTCCAGACTGTTGTAGCTGCTGTTGGCGACGTTTCGAAATTCATCGAGGTAGCTGTAACTGAGATTCGTTGTTCCCGGCTGCGTATTGAATAACCGGCGCAAGGTCCCCAGAACATAAGGGTTCGCATCCACAAGGGAAGTCAGTTTGTGCGAAGAGCTTCCCACGTAGCTCGCTTCCACCGTAAGGTTCCTCTGCACCTCTCGCTGCAAGCTCAGGTTATATTGATAGATATAGGGCGTCCGCAGATTGCGATCCACAAAGTATACTCCGCCGCCTCCAATGGGCAGGAATCCGGCAGCGTCAAAATTGATATCGGCTGCGGGAGGTTTCGAGGGAAAGCTGTTCGGAACGCCCGCGGCAACAAATGGATTCGAGAGATAATTGACGTCCGTTGAGGGATTCGCTGTCAGCGAATTGAAGTTGAAGTTGGCGAATCCGAAGAAGGGGGCCTGCCCGTTAAACTGCAAGTTATCTTCTCCCTTCAGGACGTCGTAGAACACTCCGAAACCGCCTCGAATACTTGTTTTGCCGTTGCTCTTCGGATCCCAGGCAAATCCGATGCGGGGTGCCCAATCATTCTTGTCCGAAAAATTGGAGCCGACCGGAGCCTGGGCGTCGCCCGGGAAGAGCAACCCGAGCGGGGCGTTTTTGAAGCGGGTTGACTGCTGACCCAATACCAGGGAAAACGAGCGGCCCTGGGTGTCCAGCTTCGGCTGACTGTATTCATAACGAATACCGAGGGTAAGCGTGAAATTCCGTCGAAGGTGCCACTCGTCCTGCGCAAAACCGTAACTCGCTTTGGTGCGAATGTTGGAAGGCGCCTCCGGGAATTGAGTGTACGTATCGGGAAGCCCGAACAAAAAGTCCGCAAAACTGTTGCCGCTCCCGATGCCGCCGCCCGAACCGTTGAAGTCGAACCGGCCATTGATAAAGAAATCGTACACCGTATTATTCTGGTAAGGCACGAGGCTCCCGCCGAATTTGAAGCCGTGCTTACCATGGATCCAGGAGACCGTGTCGGAAAACCCGAATGTGTTGTCAATCAGGTCTGTCGGTCCGTTGCGGTTAAATCCGATAGTCAAACCAGTGCTGAAAGTCATTTGTGCCGGCCCTGTCGGATTATCGGAAATAATATTTATTCCCAGGGCGTTTGAAGTCGGCAATTTGCGCGCCGGCACGGCCTGGAAATTGTTGTTTCGCTGCGTGTTGAAGCGAAACTCATTGATGAAATTGGAGGAAACCAGTCTCGTGTAGGCAATCCCCGCAAAATAGCGGTGATTGAGAGTGCTCGTCGGAAACCCGGGCACATTTGCTTCCACGCTGAATGGATTGAGCTGGGGATTGCGCAACGACCCAAGAGTCACGGCAAGCCTGTCTTTTGATGTCAACACCGCATCGAACTTCCCGGTCAATTCGTCATTGTCATTCTTGGAGCCACCGGTAGGAAACAGAGTGCCGTTGGTTGCTGACGGTATGAGCCCGGCAGCGATGTAGTTTTTGGAAACACCGTTGATTTTCGTCGGGTCAATAATGCCCTGGTTCCGTTTCGCTGGGTCGGATTGAAAGAACGGGAATTGGTTCAAGAAGGCCACTACTCCCGCGTCTGGGCCGGTGCGCGTTGAGTTGGAACGCGAGTAATCACCGCTGAGCTCTGCCGGCGTAAATACGTTGACGGCCGCTTGCGATTGCTGTTGCACCTGCCGTTGCCCCTGGTAACCGAAGAAGAAGAAAAAGCGGTCTTTGCCGTGAATCACCTTGGGAATTTCAATCGGCCCCCCTACCGTGAAACCAAACTGGTTGCGCTTCAGCACTTCGCGCGGTTGGCCATTGAGGTTCCTGAAAAAAGTATTGGCATTCAAGGCGTCGTTACGCAGGAATTCAAATACACTGCCGTGAAACGCGTTGGTCCCGGACTTTGTGACCACCGTGATAATCCCGCCGGCATTCCGGCCATATTCCGCACTATAATTGCTCGTGAGAATCCTAAACTCGGCGATCGTGTCTGGATTCGGGTTCAGCACGACGCCATTGCTCAGCAAGTTGTTGTTGATTCCTCCGTCCAGCAGAAATGTCACCGAGTCCGAGCGCCCACCCGCGATTCCGAAAGTTCCGGCAGCACTCGAATCAGGGTTTACTTCCACAACCCCCGGCTGAAGCAAGGCCAGCGAAAGCACATTTCGCCCGTTGAGGGGGAGATTCACCACCGGACGGGATGTCACGGACTGGCCGATCGTGGCGTTCACCGTCTCCACGCCAGCCACCTGCGCAGACACCTCGACGGTTTCGCTAGAAGCGCCAAGCTCCATCTGAATATCAACGCGGAGTACCTGGTTGATCTGCAGCGTCTGGCTATCCACGGTCGCCTTGCGGAAGCCTTCATGCTCCGCCGAGATTCGGTAAGTCCCGATCGGCAGCGACAACACCTGAAAGAACCCCTCCGGATCAGTGGCAGTCTCGCGACTGACCTGTGTAGCAGTGTTTGTTACGGTGATCTTTACGCCGACGATTACCCCTGCTTTGGGATCCGTAATCGTCCCGACCATCCTGGCCGATGCTTCCTGCCCCCAGGCGGCGCTGTTCGCGAACAGAAGCGCCAGCGGCAACAGGAGCATGCAGACGAAAATCAAGAAGCCGACCCTTGTCAAAGACAAATTCATAGACTGCCCCTTTCGCGTACCATGATTGAAATTTGTAACTGATTTACGCGGGGAGGTGGCCAGGCACAAAAAAGCCGCAGCAAATTTCCGTAGCGCAATACTACGCCGAAATGGAAATGCACCCCGGGCAACCGTCCCAACACTCGCTTTAGCTGCAGGTAAGATAGCTTTTAGGATAATCTCGCAGGTATGTCAAGCAACGTTGTTTCAATTCAATGTTGCATTTTTTCAAATACTTCGCGGCGCAAGGACTAGTACTGGGGGGTGGCAGGCCCCTAATCACAGGGCAAGGTCTGGGTACCGCATCGGTTTTTGAAGCGTGCGGATTTTGACTTTTTCTCCATCTTCTTGCACCGCCCTCTTTTCCCAAGACTTCCCTCTTCCCGCCCCGGATCCCCATTTCTTGAACTCCCCGCATCAACCCCGCAACCCCGGCCTTTTCAACGCCTTCCCGCTTCATTCGAATGATATCGAAATAATTACTTGACGCCGCTATCGCTTCATGGTATCTTTCCATGTGTGTGCCAAGCCCCACTCTTGCCAGACCCATAAGTCCTACACCACCAGCGCCTTGCCCCTTCCATGTTCCCTCTTCAACTCCCAATCGAAGATCCCAACCGTGTCAAGGTCACCAGTAACAAAATCTCCCGTCGTCCATCCTCTTTATGTTCAATTACTTACAAAATGCTATTCCCGCAACTCCTTTGTTTTGAAAATGATCCATTTTGATGGGGGTGTACATCCTGCGGCCCTTTCTTCCCACCTTCCTGGGCACGCCCTTGCACATTTTTGCATTCAGCAGAAATGCAACTCTCTTGTTTTCAATCGATTGTGCACTCTTTTGCACAGTTTTGCAGACACGCAGAACTCAACTCTTTTCTTTTCAATCAATTCCGCACTCTCTTGCAAAAACACCCGGGGGGTGGGCATGTGCTGAAAGAAAACAGACTGGCGGTGGTGGCGTTACGCGACGCGGCGGACGTCTTCGCCGGAATTCATCAACCACTGATAGTCGGAACGGTCAGCTTTTTTCAGGGGAGAAATTTTTTCCTAAAGCTTCAAGCACGCTGTTCATCACGGCAAGGCTGCGACGCAGGTTCCTGCTGCGAACCAGGCGCAAGGCTTCCCAGGAACCTGGCGGCTCCTTTTCTTGCGCCTTCGCCGCACCCGCAAGTGCGTCAGGAACGGCCTCGGCAAATCTCTTTAGTAATTCCGGATCGATCGCTCCAACGGTCTTGCTCAAAATCAAGAGATTGCGGATGCCGCGAATCGCTTCCGGCGTTTTCGAGGCCTCGACGGCGATTTCAAGAACCTTGTTGCCGCCGTCAAGCATGCCTCGCAGCAGTTCGAGAACGCCGCGGTCATGCAAAGCTTGCAGCACTTCAAAGCCGGCGAGAATCGCTTCGGCATGCTCAACCGGCGCCTGCTCCAGCCGGGAACGTAGTTCTTCCCGCGGGTCGCGCTTGGGCAATTCCAGAGGAATGGGTCGGGCCATGTTTTTTCTCCTCGCGTTTAGTTCGTTTGAATCTGCACGAGCCCATTACCAGGAATGCGATAGTCTGTGCGCTTCCACTTCCGCTCTACTTCGACGCCGTCCTGGGGCGTTGGATGGCCGAAGCGGTGGTTTATGCGCGGCAGCGGACTTTCGCCGACTTCCTGCAGCACGCGGAGATGAACGGAAGCCTCTTTGTACGCGGGCGTGTGCGTAACTGGGTCCGTGTGGCTGCTCGTCAGCCGGTTTACAGGGCTCTCGACAGAATTCATGGGCATGTAGAGTTCTTTGCCCTGCACTCTGTCGGTAACCAGAGCGCGCACGCGAAGCTGTCCGTAGCGTGAGGTCAGTTGCACCCAGGTGCCGCTCTGAATCCCGCGCTCTTTCGCGAGCTCGGGTGAGACTTCGACAAAAGTATCGGGAGTCTTTTCGCGAATTCCTTCGCTCTTGTACGTCATATTGCCTTCGTGAAAATGTTCTAGCAAGCGCCCGTTGTTCAGATGCAGATCGAATTCGGCGTTGGGCTGGTCAGTTGGTTCCGTGAGCGAGAGCGGGAACAGCCTGGCTTTGCCATCCGGAAAGGCAAACTGCTTTGTATAAAGCAGCGGCTGATCTGTTCCGTCTTTTGCAACCGGCCAATGGAGAGATTTAAATCCCTCAAGCCTGTCGTAGGTCACGCCTGCGAACAAAGGTGTCAACGAAGCGATCTCGCGATAAATTTCGGAGGGATGCTGATACTGCCATTTCGCGCCTAGGCGATTGGCAATGTCCTGGATAATTTGCCAGTCTGGCCGGCTGCCTTCCAAGGGTTCGAACACGTGGTAGAGCCGCTGGATTCGCCGTTCCGTGCTCGTAAACGTGCCTTCTTTTTCAAGACTTGGACTAGCAGGCAGCACAACGTCGGCAAACTGGCAAGAGTGGCTAAAGAAAATATCCTGCGCCACGAAAAACTCCAGCTTTGAGAGTCCGTCGCCAACAAAGTTCGCGTTGGAATCGACAAGGCTAATCTCTTCACCAAACACATACATGGCCTTGAGCTTACCTTGATGGATGGCATCGATCATCTCGTGATTATCGAGCCCTTTTGTCGAAGGAAGTCGCACATTCCATCCTGCTTCGAAACGCGATCGGACTTCAGGATCATTGACGGATTGGTAGCCGGGAAGATTATTGGGCATCGCGCCGTGATCGCTGGCGCCCTGGACATTATTGTGCCCGCGCAGCGGGTACGCGCCCGTGCCCGTCCTCATGTAGTTGCCGGTAATGAGCAGCAGGTTCGAAATCGCGGTCGAGGTGTCCGACCCCATGCTGTGCTGCGTGACACCCATGGCCCACAGGATGCAGACGCCGTCGGCCTCGACGATCAGGTGCGCGACTTTTTTCAGAGTGTCCTCGGAGAGGCCGCAGGTCCGCGCGGCAAACTCCATCGTGAACGGTGCAAGGCTCTTTTTGTATTCTGCAAGTCCATTCACCCATTGATCCAGAAACTTGGTATCGGCCATACCGTTGTCCAACAGATAGCGGCTGACCGCGGAGAGCCAAACCATGTCGGTTCCTGGCTTAGGGTGCAGGAAGAGGTCGGCACGTTTCGCCATTTCGTGCTCGCGTAAATCCGAAACGATGAGCTTTTGCCCGCGCAGCTTGTGGGCGCGTTTTACGCGAGTGGCCAGTACTGGGTGGCTCTCTGCCGTGTTGCTGCCAATTATGATCACCAGGCCCGCGTTCTCGATGTCCCGGATGGAGCCAGAGTCTCCGCCGTAGCCAACGGTTCGAAACAAACCTTGCGTCGCGGGCGCTTGGCAATAGCGCGAGCAGTTATCCATGTTGTTGGTGCCGATGACGGCGCGCGCCAGCTTCTGCATGAGATAGCTTTCTTCATTGGTGCATTTAGAAGAAGAGACAAACGCCAGCGAATCCGGACCGTTCTTTGCTTTGATCTCTGCAAACTTGCGAGCGACCAGATCGAGGGCCTCGTCCCACGAAGCTTCGCGGAACTTGCCGCCTTCGCGGATAAGGGGTTTTGTCAGCCGGTCGGGACTGTTCACAAAATCCCATCCGAACTTTCCTTTGACGCAGGTGGAGATGCCATTCGTTGGCCCATCCAAGGGCTCAACTTTCAGAATGTGGCGATCTTTCGTCCAAACGTCAAAGCTGCATCCTACACCGCAATACGTGCAGACAGTTTTCGTCCGGCGGATGCGCAACTCCCGCATGTGGGATTCGGCTTCCGAGAGCTTCAGAATCGCTCCATAGCCCGTCTCCGGCTCGACGCCCTTAACCACATCGATCATGCTGCTCAACGTTGTCTTTGGGAGCGCCGTGAGAAATCCCGCATGCCCGAGCATGGATTTTTCCATGAGCGCGTTACACGGGCACACCGTGATGCAGTGGCCGCAGGAGACACAGCTCGATTCGCCGATTGTTGAACCGCCATCCCACAGCACGCGGGGATGCGGATCTTCCCAGTTAATGGAAAGGGTTTCATTCACCTGCACGTTCTGGCAAGCTTCGACACATCGGCCGCAAAGAATGCATTGTTGTGGGTCGTAGCGGTAGAAGGGGTTGGTATGATCCTCTTCGTAAGGCTTCGCACGATATGGAATTGGTTGATGTTCAATGCCGAGCAGTCTTTCGGTGTTGTGAACGGTGCAGTTTCCGTTGTTGTTGTCGCACACGGTGCAGTAGAGAACGTGATTGGTGAGAATGCGGTCGAACGCTTCGCGCTGTGCAGCGCCGGCTTTCTCAGATTTTGTCAAAACCTTCATTCCCGCGGACACGCTGGTCGCGCACGCTCGCATGAGTTGCCCGTTGATCTCTACCATGCATGTGTCACACGTCTGGATAGGACCAAGCTGCGGGTGATAGCAGACCTGAGAAATCTGCACCCCTGTTCGATTGATGACATCGATCAAGCGTTCGCCGCTAGTCGCTTCTTGAACCACACCATCGATTGTTAGGCTTATCATCGGTATCCTCCCAGTACGGCCGCCTAGATCCAGAGCTTGAGGCCCAGGGGAAGATTCACGGTGACCGCCCACGTGCAATACATCAACCAAATTCCTGTCAGACACTGGAGCAGCCCTACGATATGGGTCACCTCCGTGACTTGAGCAATTCCGTTTCGAGCACTGAAAGAGAGCATGCTTAATTCCAACTTCCAGCGCCTAACCGAAACGCGGTTGTGCTTCTATCGAAAGGGGTTAGGGGTGAAATGGAGGAAACGAGCCAAACCTCGGAGAGCATGGCAGACCAGTCCCCGACAGTGTGTCAGAATTCGGACGCTAGGGCGCTTGCGACGAGGGCGTGAGGCTCCACCCCTTTAGGGACACGGTGGAATGGCGTCACAGCGATCCGCACGCCAACGCCAAAGGTCAAGTGAAGTCTTTCCGCGAGAGGAAACCCGGTTAGGATCAGTTGCAAGTGTTTTAGGGACGGTAGTCATGTTACTAGTACGGCTTGTTCGGAGTAATCGGAAAATGGAAGCCAGACTTGGAGAAGTTATATTCAACGTAACCGTATGGGTAGCTGAAATCGTTTCCCTGTGTAGTGGTCTTCAGAAATTGCCCGGCAAAGAGCCGGGCGTAGCCAAAGCCAAAGTTCAGTCCTTTATTCAACTGGTATTCGGCGACCAGATCGAGTTCGTTGCCGATGTGGCGGCTGGCGCCGGGGCGAGCGGGAACCGAAATCGCTCCGCTGCTGGCATAGAAATTGTCATTTGAAGTGGCCAGCCAGAAGCCTTCAAAGGCTTGCTTGAATAACCACTTCTTAGTGGCGTATTCTTCCACGCCCACCCGGAACTGCACAAGGTTCTTGCGGCCCACCTCATCGGCGAAGCCTAACTTGTCGTGATTGGAAGGATAGAGCGAGTCAAAGGTATTAAAGTCACGGCCCGCCGGATTCTTCGTTCCCGAGGCGTAGTTGCCCTCCAGATAGATCCGCGGCGCTGCGACAACGTTGGGAAACGTCTTGCCCACGCCGGCATAGCCCGCCCATGCGCCGATGGAAAACATGCCAAGAGAACCCTTCTGTCCATCAAACTCGGTGTCGTAGTCGAACTCCGAGGGGAGAGTGCCCTTCCAGTGCAGGCCGATGGTGACTTCATTGAGGTGGCCACGGCCGACCGTTTCCGGAAGACCAAAGTTCCCCGGTGCAAGACGCCAGAGAACATACGGCTCGAAGGTGGCGCGGGGAACGATGTTCTTGAAGCTCGAGTAGATTCCGTAGAAGTTGTTCCCGGGAAGCGCGCGGTGTAAGAAGGTATTGCTGCCGGGTACGACCGAAGAGGCGAAGACTGCCACTTCGTACCCGGGATGATGAATGTCGACCCGCGCGACATCAAAAGTGCGGCCGACGTTGAGCCAGTTGGACGGACCGATGACGCGCTCGTCACCAAAGAGGAGGACCTGGCGCCCGGCAAGGGCATCGACCCAACCTGATGTGGAACTACCGACCTGAACGTAGGATTGCCAGAGAGTCCAACTGTCCTCGAACGGGTTAGCGTTGGCGATGCGGTGATTGAAAAAGATACGAGAGTCCTGTACTTCCCCATAAAACTTCAGCCAGTCCTTGGGCTGAATCGCTACTTTCAAGCGGAAGCGATCCAGCAGGTAAACATCGCTTGTACCCCTGAAGCCGATACCTGTTGGGCCCTCAACACGATCACGATATTCGCCGCCAATGTGAAGCCAATAGGGCAAAATCTCGTCGAGTTTGGCGACAGGAAATAGCCAAGAAGTAGAATCTGGGTCGACTGCAGGTGGGCTGGTTGCAGGATTTGATTTAGGGTCCGTTTGCGCCTGCGCACGGTGTGCAAGCATGCTTACGCCAAGGAGGAAGGCTAGCAGCAGCGAGGTATGCGTTCTCATTCCGTCCCCATTGCCACGGAGCCCTACTCATCTGCGCGGCTAAATCCACTCATCTCTGTGGCAATTGCGATTCCAGATTCTTTCCGTGCTCATCGTCATGGCACTATGCCGCATATCTGCATGACACGAAAGGATATTGAATTCATCGATGCGCTCTCTTTGCGTCCCCAGACACTCTAAGCAATGTCAGGATTCGGACAGGGCGTCAGGAACTGGACGCGGTTGGGAATGAGGGATCTCACGGGACCCCTCCCGTGCACCTAGGTCAAATACGGCCCAGATCACGGCCACCAACGGAAAATTGATCGCGGGAAAAGAGCGGTCGGCATCGTGAAGATCGAGCCGATTCCGAGCAGGACGAGGACGCCGCAGTGAACTGTATACGGGCGCCGAAGCGCGATTCGGACCAGCCACATCGTGCAGTGTCCTTTTGCCGACTGACGCCAGAAGCTCACATGTTGCTCTGCCGTTCCGCGTCACATGAACGAAAGCACGCGTAATTCCAACTTCCAGCCCCGTTCGAGTCGTGGTAGCGCTTCTATCGAAAGGGGTTAAGCGTGAAATGGAAGGAAGGAGCCACACCCCGTAAAGCAAAGAGGACCACCGTCTGACAGTCACGTCAGAATACGGACTGACTTGTGAGGAAGAGCATGGGTATTTCACGCTGCCGCTGATTAGGTCTAATCAAGCACCATTAGAACAAACACGAATGGAAGGTAGATGATCGACGCAAAGAGCAGGCGACGCGCGACAGCGTTCGAATGGCGAAAGGCCAATTGTGCGGCGCAATAGAAAAAATACAAGCCCAGTAGCAAAGCTCCCACCATGTAGACAGGACCGGCACTGCCCAGGAGCACGGGGATAAGACTGAGAGGGATCAAAGCAAGGGCCGGGAGCACGCTCTGCCAAGCCATGAAACGAATTCTTCGCTGCCCACAAGGAAGAACCAGGTAACCCGCCCGGTCGTAGTCCTCGCGGTACAACCATGCAATGGCCATAAAGTGCGGGAACTGCCAAACGAAGAGCATGGCGAAGAGCACCCACGCCTCCAGGCTCAACCTCCCCGATGCTGCAGCCCATCCGATCAGTGGCGGCATGGCTCCGGGAAAGGCGCCGACCAGCGTACAGAGCGGAGTTCTTCTTTTGAGAGGCGTGTACAAAAATAGGTAACTCAACAACGCAAGCACCGCGAGCATACTTGCGAGCGTATTCACGGCCCTAGCTAGGTAGACGCCGCCTGTGAATGACAGCAAGATCCCGAACCAGAGAACCGCCACAGGCTTTACGCTGCCGGAAACGAGTGGGCGCCGTGCAGTCCGCCGCATCTGGGCGTCGAAGCGCCGTTCCATAAATTGGTTCAGTGCACCGGCTCCACTGGCCACGAGCAATGTACCTGCCAAGGTGTGCATCAGCAGCGTCAACGGGAAGTCATAAGACATTAATGGACGAGCCCAGCAGAAGCCAGCGAAGGTTGTGATGACAATGAGAAAGTTCACTTCTGGCTTGGTAAGCGCCCAGTAATCGGCTAGAACTTTTGAGCGAACGAGGTCCGCTCGCTGCGCCGCCGCAGCTTCCAGCGCGCCAATGGAGGATTCCGTTGCCATCTTCAGACGACCTCTGCGCCGGGCCCCGCCAGTGGCCGTGAGGTGACGTGGGGCGAGTCACCTCGCACTAGGTTCGAATCGTGGGCGCTGGGAGAGGAAAGCAATTGCGTTGTGATCAACACTGCGGGGACCAAATAAACAAACGTCACGCAAACCCACATCAGGGCGCCCGCATACTCCTGGTCTTGGAGAGGTGAAATACCGAAATGCCCAGTCCCGGACAGGTAGCACGGATAGACAACGCGGTCGCAGAACGTAAGAAACGCAGAAAGAGCGTCGCACGGCAAGGTGGCAAAGAAAAGGTATAAAACAATGGACCACCGCGGCCACGGCGCGACGTTCGGCCAAGGCTGGATAACGGGCCACCAGAAGAGAAGTCCGGCGCTGAAAAAGCATGCATACTCCACTTCGTGCCACCCCTCTGAACGCATGCCTAATTCGAACGCAGCCGGAACATGCCATCCGATGAGAGCGACTGTAGCGGCCAGCCAGCAAAACATCGGATGACCCAAAGCGCACCCCAGTCGCTGCACTGGAGACCAACGCAAAGACCCGGCCAGCCACTCACGAACGAACCACTGCGGCAAACCGTGCATGAACACTCGGAACGGGGCTCCGAGCAGAATCAAAGGCGGAGCCACGGCCATCAGTAGAACGTGGTCCACCATATGGATCGAGAGCAGTTCATGGTGAAACGTTCGCAGCGGCGAACCCAAGGCAATCCACACTGCAAACATCCCATTCATGAAAGCGGCAAGCTGCCAAGGCGAAATCACGTTCGGAATCGTACTGCGGAGACGCGACCAACCTCGTAAGTAGACCGATGCCGCAAGAAACAGGGCAAGCGTAACTGGGAAGGAAACGGACCACGGTTCGAATGCGGATGAGATTGCAGTTGTCATGGCCGACTTGAGAGACGGACTGCGGAAGAATTCTGCCCGCTTCCTCCAAATGCCAAAGCTCGGGAAGCGTCTCGCGCCGGCGCCTGTCCCGCCGGATGCAGCGTTTGAAGGAATGCCACGAGAGCAGTCGTCTCGGCCGGAGTAAGATTTTTGCCATAAGCTGGCATGTTTCCCCCGCCTTGGATCACTTGGCGTATCAACTGGTCCGGGGTAAGTTGAACAGCAACGCTGTCCAGCGCCGGACCCCGCTGACCTCCCATCCCCTCAAGGGCGTGGCAGTTATGACATTGCTTCGCCTGGAAAACGAGAGCGCCCTGCCTCTCTAGTGCTGTCCTGTGCTGTAGGAATCGCACCGGGATGGGATCACTGCTCCAAGCGTTCATCTCCGGGCTCCATGGCGTATATCCTGCGAGATGGGTGAAGGTCGCAAGTGTAACGGCAACAAGCAGGATCGTGAGAACAGCAATCGGGCGCCGTCGCCAACTTTTTTCGCCCTCGCCGGACAGAAATGGGAGAAGAAGCAACGCGCCGATGATGATGACCGGGCCGATGAGCAGAGCCGGCGTCTCCATCGACGCTGGTAAGAACGAAAGCACTGCGTACAGCCACAAAAAGAAGTAATCGGGTTTTGGCGCCGTTTGAATGATCGTCGGATCCGGCTGACCGGTTGGTCCGAACGGGCCGAAGTACACGGCGCACGCGGCAACCGCCAAGATGACAAATGCAGCGAAGAATAGATCTTTCCAGACCGCATAGGGGACAAAAGGAGCGCCGTCCTTCTGCGTCAATTCGTGGTACTCGTGTTCGTAGGTTGCTTTCTTGACAAGGCGGCCAGGCATTGGCCATTCATTGATCCCGAGCTTTATCACCATTAAGAGATGCAAACCCACAAATCCAATCAGCATCCCTGGTATCACGAACACGTGCAGGGCGAAAAATCGTGACAGGGTGGCACCGGCGATGATTGGCCCACCGAGCATCAATTTCACGATGGCCGGCCCTAGAAGCGGGACACGGCTTGCAATGGATGCTCCGATCCCGAGTCCCCAATACGCGTCTTGATCGAAACGAAGAACCTGTCCGGTAAACGCCATGCCCATCGTCATCAGAAGGAGAAATACTCCGATCACCCAGGTGAGCTCGCGGGGAAACTTGAAGGCGCCGAAAAGGAAGACTTGCACCATGTGAATGAGGACGATGGCCACCATGAAGTTCGAGCCCCACCCGTGCAACGCGCGGATGAACCACCCCAAAGTCACGTCGTGATTCAAATTTTGCAAACTGTTCCACGCTTCGCTGGCAGAGGGGACATAAATTAAAGCCAGCATGATTCCGGTGGCGAGTTGCAGAAGGAACACGACGAGGGCGGCGCTTCCGAACACATACCACCAACTGGCGGTGTTCTTCGGCACGGGATGCTCGGAAACTTCGCGGATGGGCGCGGCAAGCTGCAATCGCCGGTCGAACCACGCCCCGATCTGCGCGATCAGGCGCATGGCGGTGTCTCTCCGAGGAGCGCAGCACTCGCTCCGGGCGTGGGTAACTCGCCCGCTTGGATCGTGACCAAGCCGTTCTGTACTTTGTACGGATACTCGAACAATCCACGCTCCGGCGGACCCGAGGCACGTGCCCCATCTTGGTAATACGCGCCTCCGTGACAAGGGCACATGAACAGCCCGGACTGCGGGAACCAGCGCACGGGGCAGCCGAGATGCGCGCAATTGATGGCGAAAACCTGGAATTTCTCTCCTCCGATGCGCCTTACCCAACATGCCGTGTCTGCCGTCTTGCCGTCCGTTGGCGTTACATACGGATTCCGAAACGTAGCTAGACGCGTCTCTCCTTCCGGGAATTGGTTGATGGTTCCGAGCGATACCCACGATAGATAACGGTTCGCGCGTCCGCGCATAACCGAGGACAAAAGGAATCGAACGACCGGGACGGCAAGCGCCGTCACGACCAAACCGTTGAATAGAATTCCCACTTTCATAAACAGCCCGCGCCGGGAAATCGTCTTATCAGTCGACATCGTGATGCTCCACGTTCTTCAAGTCTGGGTAAGGCCGGCCGGGGCTATGGACGCGCCGCGAAGCCAGCCAAGCAACTACATCGGTGATTTCCTGGTCGGACATGGGCCTGCCCGGCACATTCTCGCGCCAGTCCGGTGCGCCCAATTCCGGCCGTCCGGTGATGACAGTGGTTCGAAGATGTTGATCACTCACTAGCGCCAGATATGACCCATCCACAATGGAACTAGCCCTCTTGCCTCCAGTCCCATCGGAGCCGTGACAAGAGGAGCAGAATGTTTGATACACCACGGTGCCGCGCTGCAGGTCGCCGGGAGTTTTCGCTGCATAGGGTGGAGGGTTAGCGCCGGGGAGAAGACCAGACTGAGCCCAGGGCCGTATTCCGCTAACCAGGATATCGATCTGTTTGTCGGTGAGCATTCCGCCAGCGCTTTGCGCGAAGGCGGGCATCGCAGTGCCATGTACTCCATTGGCAGCGGCGCGGCGTATCGCGGCGTCGTCAGCGATCGCCAGGAAAACGGGATCTCGCAGAGCGATCGTCGCTCCTCCGTTTCCGCTGGTACCGTGGCATCCCGCACAGTTCTGTCCGAAGAGGATATTGAACTCTACAAGCTGATCAGGCGGGATGACGTCGGAGCCTGGTCCCGGGCGTCCCGGTGAACTGTTACAGGCGGCGCAGGCCAAAACGGCAGAGGCCGATAGAGCGAGAAGATTGCGGTGGCGTTTCATTGCCGCTGGTTCTCTTTGCTTTTGTCGTCCATGGCCCCGGTTGCCTCCACCCCAGCCCGGATAGGAAAGGGAAGGTGTTGCCAAGTTCGTACGCGCACTTGCCTGGAAACCACGATGCCGGCAACGATGCCGAATCCGACCTGCGAGAGGACAAACCAGAACCAGTCAATGCGCTGGTTGAGCACTGGATCGACCATTTCAAGAATGCTGTGAAGCAAACCAGACCACATGAGGGGAGCGACGAAGCCTCCCAGCAGAATTGGGCGGCGCGGAAACATAGGAAGCGTTGCGCCGTAGAGTAGGCCGACGATCAAAGAAGTGACCAGATGGACGGCGGCGGCGATGATTAAGGCGTCCCAATGAAAGGCAGCGATTTGCGCTGTCGTGTTTCTTGCCGGGAAGAAGCCGGCAGCCAAGAGGTTAATCGGATACCAGATGCCATGCTTGCTGGCGATTCCGTAAATCATCGCCAGGACCGCCATAACTACGCTGCCCGCCAACCCGCCCTTCACTCCCGCCGAAACCGGATAGATTTCCAGGGGCAGTCGCGGACGGTGCAATTCGGGGGGAATCCATGACACCTGGGCCACCTCGGGGCGGCTCGTGAATACCGGTATTGGTTTCTCCGCGATCAGCAAGGATTCGTGTTTCTCATGGGGCAGCACGTCGCGGAACCAGCCGACGCATCCACTGACAGCCAATATCGCACCAAGAATGCTTAGAGATGCGCTGGTCACCAATCCGGCGAAGAGCAGCGCGACGCCGAACGCCAGGACAATCGGCCAAGCTGTGGGTGCGGGCATATCTATGGCGGCTGATGCGCTCTCGTGTGTTTCTGTCTGAAGATCGAGTAGCTCTGAGCCCATCTTCCGCTCCTTTCCTCAGCGTCCAATCACATACACAACGAGGAACACCACGATCCACACTGCGTCCACGAAGTGCCAATAGAGAGACAACACCTCGGCGCGCTCGACGTGTTCCTGTTTTACGCTTCCGAGAAGCGTGAAGCCCATGACGATCGAGAGGCAGAGAAGCCCCACAATCACGTGAAACCCGTGCAAACCGACCAACGAGTAGTAAGTGGTTCCGAACAGGTTGGTGCTGATCGTTAGTCCGTCCACGTAAATCAGCCGATGCCATTCGTTCGCCGTCCCATAAAGGAAAGCAGCGCCCAAGGCAAGCGTTCCGAGCCACCAGGTTCCGAAGGTTCCGATGTTTCCCCGGCGAAGCGCACTGACAGCTAGGTGAATCGTCAGACTGCTGGAAAGCAAGCAGATCGTATAAAAGATCGGGGCACTTAGAAGGTCCTTCGGCATCGGTCCGGTGAGACTCTTGCCGATGTAAAAGAGGTAGGCCACGACAAAAATGGTGAAAATCGCAGACTCGGCGGCGATCAGGCAGAACATTGCCGTCCGCCCGCGAGCGGGAAGTTCCCAGTTGAGGTCAGGCTTGGGCGTCGTCATGAATGTCGTATTCATCGCAGCTTCCCTGCTACTCGTACTTCCAGTCCGGATCGGATGGGTGCTTTAGATCCCAGAGCGGGCGGCGACTCCTGACCACAGGAACTACCGGGAAGTTCCATTCGGGCGGGGGTGAACTCGTCGACCATTCCAGTGTCCACGCGTCCCAAGGATCGCTCCCGGCGGTTTCGCCCCTGAAGTAGGACCACAGCAGGTTGCCAAGGAAAATTAAAATGCCGGCCGCCTGAAAGAACACTCCAATCGTCACGATCAGATTCCAGGTGTCCCACCCGCGACCCGGCTCGTAGGTATAAATTCTCCGCGGCATCCCTAATAGTCCGGGGATATGCATGAAATCGAAGGTCAGATGAAAGCCGATAACGAAGAGCCAGAAATGCAGCCGGCCGAGCGCCTCGCTGTACATTTTTCCCGACATTTTCGGAAACCAGTAATAGAAAGCGCCGAAAGCCGCGAAGAGGATTCCGCCCACGATGACGTAGTGGAAGTGCGCGACCACGAAGTAGGAATTCCCAAGATGCCAATTGAACGGTGCTACGCCCAGCATGATCCCCGTAAGACCGGCGATCAAGAATTGAAAGAGAAAGCCTATCGCGAAGAGCATCGGCGTCTTGAAGTGAATCTTTCCGCCCCACATCGTCGCCAGCCAGTTGAATATCTTGATGCCGGTCGGAACAGCGATAGCCATCGTCGTGAGCACGAAAAAGGTGTTGGCGTTGGAGTTCATGCCAACCGTGAACATGTGATGGGCCCAGACGCTCATACCGATGAACGCAATGCAGATTGATGCCGCGACCATTGCCGGGTAGCCGAAAATCGCTTTGCGTGAAAATACCGGAACAATCTCGGAAATGAAGGCAAAGGCAGGAAGCACCAGAACGTAGACTTCCGGATGGCCGAAAATCCAAAAGAAGTGCATCCAAATTACGGCGGAGCCTCCAGCTTGCGTGTCGAAGAAATGTCCACCCAGGTAGCGGTCCACCAGCAGCATGACCTGCGCAGCCGTGAGCGGGCTGACGGCAAGTATCACCAGCACCGCCATGACCAGATTGAGCCACACCAACAGCGGCATCTTCCCCAGCGTCATTCCCGGGCAGCGCATGCACAGGACCGTGGCGATAATATTGATCGCCGTGCCGATGCTGCCGAACCCCGAAACCAGTAAGCTCAATGTCCAGAAATCCGTGCTGTGTCCTGGCGAAAACGTCTGCGAAGTGAGTGGCGCGTAAGCAAACCATCCGACGTCAGGAGCACTTCCGGCCCCGTACAGACCATTGGCACCGAGGAAACTAAAATAAAGAAAAATGCCTCCGAACGCCGTCAGCCAGAAACTGAAAGCATTGAGACGCGGGAAGGCCATGTCCCGCGCACCGATCATCAGCGGAATGAGGTAATTGGCAAATCCAAACAGCAGGGGCATGACCACGAAGAAAATCATGGTGGTCCCATGCATCGTGAACATTTGATTGAACAGGCCGGGCGAGACGAAATTATAATGCGGACGGATGAGCTGGATGCGCATGATTGCCGCTTCGATCCCGCCGATCACAAGAAAAAACAAGGCATAAAGGATGTACAGGATGCCCAGCCGCTTATGATCGACGGTGGTCACCCATTCGTGAAGCCTAGCGACGAGAGGACGAGACGGCATCTCGGCCGTAAGCGTTGAGATTGCATCAGTCGACATCAAGCGTTCTCCTCAACGCGCTCAGCGCAGCGTCGCCAAATATGCCGTCACCGCGTCCAGTTCGTGATCGCTCAATCCCATGGCCGGCATTTTGGATCCAGGTTTGATGGCGTCGGGATTTTGAATCCAAAGCCGGAGATTTTCGGGCGTGTTCGGCGCCGCTCCGGAAGCAATCGTTTCGCGGCTCATTAGGTGCGTCAGGTCCGGGCCGAAACGCCCGTCTGCCGCCGTGCCGGCCACGGCATGGCAGTTGATGCAGGCAGTCGTCTCGAATATGCGCTGCCCTTCAGAAACAGCGGCACTCGCGTGCGCCGGCTGACTTTGCTCTTCAATCCAGCGGTTGAACTCATCACCGGATTGCACATAGACACGGAGAAGCATCTTGGCATGTTGTGTTCCGCAATATTGAGCGCACTGGCCCAGGTAGAGTCCGGTTTGCTGCGGGTCAAACCACATAGTATTGGGGTGGTTGGGAATCAGGTCGGTCTTACCGGCCAGACGAGGAACCCAGAAGCTGTGGTCTGTATCTGCGGAGAGCAGAGTGATGAAAGTCGGGGTCGGGTGACCCGGATCGCTCACGGGCAGGTGCAGTTCATTCGCGGTCACGACCTTCAGACCCGGATAGCGATATTCCCACCAGAACTGATGGCCGATGGCGATCACTTGAATCGCGTTGGCTGGCCGGGCAGCCTTTTGAATGCTGGCGATCACCCGTGCCGTCGCCATAAACAAAACTACAACGATAAGAATCGGAATCACGGTCCATGCCAGTTCCACCTGATTGCTGCCGTAAACTTGGGGAGGCTCGCGGCCGTCGTCGTCTGCCCTCTTCCCAAATTTCACGACACAGCACACCAGCAAGCTGAACACGATCACGAATATGGCTGCGGTAACCGCAAGCGCAAAAAGTGAGAGTCCAAAGATCGAATGAGCCGGCGTGGAGACGGGCGCAAAAATATTTGTCGGGCTGAAAGAAGGGTCCGCAGGAGCCGCTAGAGCGCCTACCGGCAAACAAAGGAGAACAATGACCTGCACTGCAAACCGCGTGCGCCAATTGGTGGAGCTTCTATCTCCCATTTCCCTTGCCTTTTCGCAATTCACCAAAGAGCGCGCCATCAGCTCCTCTGCTAAGCCCAACGGCCTCTGTCCCGCCAAAGGCTCCTCCCGGCCCTGCTTCAGAGCGAGTGGACTTGCCGCGGTACTTCAGGAAAATGTGCGTTTATTCGAACCCAGTCCTAAAGCCCAAGCTAGCGCGCAACCTCTCACTCTCAGCTCGTCAGCTGAGAACTGCACGTAGCTCCCGGCCGTTAGAGTTCCAAGCGCTGGCGGTGCCGAAGCGCAGTCTCTTCCGCCGTTCCGCTCTCTTGATGAAGTACTGATCCAGTTCGTGCCGCATTTTCGGCCGGGCATGGAAGATTCGCGCCTTTACGGCTGCGACGGAAATGCCCAGGCCCTCTGCAATCTCCTTCATCGAGCGCCCTTCCAGTTCATATTGCTCAAGGACGCGCCGCGCATTCGGCCTAAGCTCGGCGAGCGCTTCCCTCAGCATTCGCGCTCTTTCCTCGCGTAGGCAGTCCTGCTCGGGGTTCAGCGCCGAGTCTGTCACGGCATTTCGAAACGACATGTCCTCCGATTCAGAATGTTCGTCGATGGAGGTCTCCGCTTTCCGCGACTTCTTGCGGAGCTTCATCAGAGCGACATTGATCGCAATGCGCGAGAGCCAGGTGGAGAATCGAGAGCCGCCCTTGAAATCGCGCAGATGAACAAATGCAAGCTGGAAGGCTTCTTGCACAACGTCTTCAGCGTCTTCGTGGTTTCGCATAATACGTTGCGCAAGGTGAAAAATCCTCCGCCTGTAGCGATTGAAGAGCTCGCCAAAAGCAACCGAATGGCCGCTCATCGCGGCGGCCAACAGCCGTGCGTCATTGTCCTGCCCAGCCTCCAGGTCGACAGTCCACTGATTGCTCTGAAGGGCCGCTCCACCGAATGTCTGAATTGACATTGCTCCTCGCCTTTCTGTTTTCATCCCCATGGATCCAATTCGCCCCGCGGCCTCGATCATCTGCGCGTGGCCATCGTTGACCGGCACTTTCTATTCGCTCCAGACGTCAGAGTCCTGGGGGTCGTGATCCTTCCTGTGGGGCACTTCCTTTACGCACGATGGATAAAGGCACCCTTCGTACCAAAACCGAGGGGGCGGGACGTTACCGCAAGTGGTTGATTAACAAGGTAGATCCGAGAGCAGGTCCTAATCCGTGTGTCGGAGTGTCGGACACAGAGACACCTCGCTGACACTTTTACTGACACCACCCCGCGGCAAGGGCGGTCTCTTTCGTCAACGCGCACGTGTTTGCAATCGGACGTGCGTCCCTGCTCATTGGGGGGAACCGCTACTTGGGGATAGAACTGCCGTTTCCTTCAGGCATTTCAGGCGGACTTTTAGGGCCGGCGCTCGGCACCATGTACCTTATGGCTTTTTCCGCAACAATGAGGTGAGGTTTTGAACGCTCTTTGCAAGTTCCACGACTTCACCGGCTCCATGGAGTTCGAATTCAACTTCATAATTCCCTGTCGCAGCGTGATCAACGGCCTCTTTGAGGCTAACGAGCGGCTGTATCACTTGGCGAGGCAAAATGAGGCTGACCCACACGCTAAATATGAGAGTAATGGCCGAAACAATGCTCAAGCCCCACTCAGCGCGATGGATCAGTTGACGAGCTTTCTGGTGATCAAGTTGGACGCGGCCCCAATTTTGCTTTTCCAGGTCGGACGCCAGTTGCAGGGTCTGTTCACTTGATGCCTGAAGGTCTGGGGTGACTTGGCGTAAGGCGGGGCTGCCCGCCTGAATCGCTTCTGCAATCCGAGTATCCAATGATTCGACTTGATTGCGAAGCGCTTGCATCAGCTCGGCTCGTTTCTCATGCCTGGCCTTTTTGACAAGACCGTCCAAATCTCTTTCATAAGCCAGCACGGCTACCTGAATGCGTTCGACGGGTTCTTGCCTTGACTCCGCCATCGTCGAAACTTCGGCAGCGAATCGCTCCTGGTATAGGGTGAGTGCCTCCAGACTGTGCCGCACAGTGGTTTCTTCGTCTGGCTCAAGATCCCCAATACGAGCCAGGAGTTGCCTCGCGTTCGCGAGCGAATTCTGGTTCGTCTGAAGATATTCCTGGTCCTGGAACAGAGCGTAGTTTCGAGCGGCTCGCCGAGCCTCTAACATTTCGATGGAGGCTTGCGCTGCCAGCTTTGCCGCCGGCGCATCGACATTCACGATGCGCTCCACGATCCGGCCCATCACATACAAATAATAAACAGCCAGGACAATGACGGGGACGAGAATCAACCGCACGATTGCCATGCTATAGGCAACTCTTTTTCGCAATGAGCTCCCGGCCGCAAAAATCTTAAAAGATTTTCGGATTCTCCATCGCATGAGCTAGAACCTTCGCAGAGTGTTACCGTCGGTTCCCGCGAAACTTCGTGAGGCACCAACATAGCATTGTTTCGAAAGCAGACGAACGACCGCGTCACTGGCCGCGCAGCGTGCCCGGCGGGATGCCATCGCGCCGTGCGAGGTCTTCGAGTGCATCGAGATCGCTTTCAGTATCGTGTACGCGCTGCTGCAGGATTTCAATGCCAGCGTCGGGCGTGATGCCGATGTCGCCGCCGTCATGATTTATGCCGCCCGTCACCGTCTTAAGGTCCTTCGCATCTTCGAGTGCCTGACAATAGTGCTGAAGTCTAACTTCCCTGCTTTCGAGCTCAGCCCGCAGCTTTGATGCTTGCTCAGCGTACCAGTCAGGATCCTGTGTCTCTACTACGTACGATGAAGGTGCCTCGGCATCTGTTCTGGCTTGTTCCGTGACTTGGCCTACCACTGAGATGGGACCCTTGGTTCGGAGCCTCTCGAGGTCCTCGTTCCTCCATACTACAGTTGCCCCTACCGTTCCCCCCGCGCGCGGCTTGTTTGCCGCACGCAGAGGAATGGCCAGGGTACCCAGGGTCATTGAGATAGCGAGTGAAAACGCCAGATAGCGATTCATCTCGCTCCCCTTAGTGCTTCGTCGACGGGGCGGGAGGAAAATGCTGGAACATTTTGTTCACGCCTTTGTCGAGGTTCTTTGTGTTCTTGTCCGCCTTGTCGGAAAGGGTGTCGCTCGACGAGCCTCGCCAGATCAATTTCTCTGTCTTTGCATCGAAGAGATCGACCACCAAGGTCCCCACTTTGTAGTTTTCAACGGTCGTGGTTGCATCGCCAAATCCACCGCCGAATCCTCCCCAACGACGACCCCCTCCTCCGAACCCATTATAGAACGTGTCCAGAGTTTGCTGATCTTTAGTCGTCTCAATGGCAAAGACCTCGACATCACCTCCCGAGGGAACTTCCGTCCAACCCTTTGCCGCCAGAGCGCTGTTCACTGCGCTCTTGATGCGGTCCACCACGAGCTGGTCTTTCGTCTTGACCTTTTCCCAAGAGTAGGTCTTGTATTGACCAAAGTTTGCACTATGGTCGTAGTCGGTCTTAACGTGTTGAGCGAACGAAACGCACGCTAGAAGCAGCATGAGTCCCACCGATGTTGCGATTTTTGATTGAAGCTTCATATTTCCTCCGTCACCTTTTTTGATTTTTGTTTCTACGAACCCGTTGGTCTCAACCATACGAGTGACTTCTTAGGGCAATTGCCTTGCCAAGCGCATGTTGCTCCCAAGTCCTTTCATTTCGGTGTCTTGGCGCTTTTTCTCTTTGTCTCGATGCCACGAACAAGACACCACTGTCAGACTTCGGTCCCGTTCGCCCTGAGCTGAATCGCAGACGGTTGCTTAGATTGCAGCTTCGGGGCTCGGGCGCGAGAGTCCCAGCCTCCTCATCTTGCCTAGCAAGGTGGTACGCTTGAGGCCCAGGCGGGCAGCGGCGCCTCTCGGACCTCCCACCACCCAGCGCGTTTCGCGAAGGATTTTCAGAATGTGACCCGACTCCACCTGCTTCAGAGTGGTCCCGGCAGACTCGATCTCGATGGGAGATTTCAGGTCGCCGAGCGGCGCACGTAGCGTCGATCCAGTTGTCAAGATCACCGCTCGTTCGATGAAGTTTTGAAGTTCGCGAATGTTTCCAGGCCAAGGATAGTCGGTCAGTTGCTCCATTGTGGATGCCAAGATTGTGTCAATCTGTCTGTTCATCCGCCGGGAGAATTCCTGTACGAAGAATTCCACCAGCAACGGAATATCCCCCCTGCGTTCCCGAAGCGGCGGGATCACGATGGGAAAGACGTTAAGGCGGAAATAAAGGTCGTCGCGAAATACCTTGTCGGAAACCATTTGCGCGAGATTTCGATTGGTCGCCGCAACGAGTCGCACGTCGACCCGTTGCGTTTGCGTGCTGCCCAATCGTTCGAACTCCTGCTCTTGCAGAACGCGCAGCAGTTTTGCCTGCAGCTCCGGTGGGATATCGCCGACCTCGTCGAGGAAGAGGGTTCCCTTATCCGCCAGTTCGAAACGGCCGATCTTACGAGTGATCGCCCCGGTGAATGCGCCCCGTTCATGGCCGAAGAGTTCGCTTTCCAGCAGCCCCAGCGGAATCGCCGCACAATTGAGCTTCACGAAGTTCCGGGTTTTCCGCTGGCTGAGAGTGTGGATCGCCTGCGAAATCAACTCCTTGCCTGTGCCGGTTTCGCCCTCGAGCAGCACCGTCGAATCCGTCGGGGCTACTGTCTTCACGTGAGCCAGCACGCTCTTCAGCGCCTCACTCGCGCCGATCATCCCTTCAAATGCGCGAGGAATGGATTCTTCGGTGGCCGGAGAAGCATCGCTCTCTGGGACCGCTTCGTCCAATCGAACGATTTGATTCGGCGCGCCCTCTTTGGTCTTCGACTCCTCGGCCCATCTTGCTGGCCAGGAAAACTGGTGACTATAAACAACTGAAGCCATTTTCATCCCCCTCTTAATCTTCGCTAGTTCCGATTACTTCGGCAGTGCCAGCGTCTGATCCGCGCCGCTCACTGCGCTTCCCTTTGGCGCAACTGGGACTCTGCCGGCCTGCGTTCATGTCAATCCGCGTCCTTGGAGGTCGGTTGTCCGGATGACAGCCTGATCACTCGCCAGCCGGAGAGCCGCGCATCCAGCGAATAACCGCCGGGACCCAGCAGCGCGAGCGAACTTGATAGGAAAAACACTAAAGCGAATAGGAATAACCACGCATCCATCGCGCTCCCTAGCAGTCTTAAGTGATGGCTGTCGTACAGGGCCGCTCCGGCGGTGCAAATAGCGGCAGCGCTGCCTGCCAAGGATGTTCGCAAACCGAGGATCAACAGGATCGCGCTGGCCACGAGCACCAGGCCGAGGAGCAGCACACTCTTGGGTTCCAATGAGCTTCCTGCGTGGGTAAACAGGTGTATCCCTTCCCCAACTAGCCCGAGCCCATCGACCAGTCTTAAGAGAAGCAGAGCCAATCCGACGCTGCCACCGGGAAACCTTGAGTAAAGCCTGTCCACGTCCGCCTCCTGCGGCGCGAATCCTCTTGAAGAACTCGCGTCTGAAGCAAAGTTACCCGTCTTGCAGCGGCGCCAAAACGCGAAAGCGGGCGTATAGCCGATAGCTATTTCGGGTGTATCGACGGGTACTCGGAAGGAGGTTAGAGGTGGATGATGCCTCGACGGAGGGCCACCGTAACCGCCTCTGTGCGGTCGTTGACTTGCAGCTTGGAAAGAATATTTCGCACGTGCATCTTTACCGTGTCTTCCGCGATCGAGAGCTCGCCGGCGATTTCTTTGTTTCGCTTTCCGGCGGTCATGAGCGACAACACTTCGAGTTCGCGCGGGCTGATTGGCTCGTCTGCCATGTGCTCGGCCAGCTTTTGCGCTACTGCTGCAGGAAGGCGCCGCTTTCCCGCGTGCACGCTGCGGATGGTTTCTAGTAGTTCGTCGCGAACGATTCCCTTCGCAACATATCCTTGCGCTCCCGCTTCCAGCGCGCGTTGTATGTCGACGTCACCTTCGTGGGAACTTAGGACAATGATGCGCGCGTTTGGAGACTTGTCTTTGATTTTCTTGATCAAGTCGAAGCCGCTCATGTCGGGCAACTGCAGATCCACGAGAGCCACATCTGGGCGTAAATCGAAAAATCGTTCCAGCGCTTCGCCGCCGGTCGCAGCAGCGCCCGCTAACATCATGTCCCGCTGTAGATTAATAATTGCCGCTATCCCGTCCCGGACGACGGGATGGTCGTCCACGCAGAGCACTCGAATCTTTCCGGCGTCCTTCATGAATTTGTCTCGTCCGGTTCGCTTGTTTCGGAACCGCTTTCCGTGGACGTGCTTTGCGGCCCTTTACCCGTCTTTGGCTTTCGAATCCCCAGTCTTCCAGTTAGGTAATGCCACCGGTCTCCAAGGCGCCAATTGGATCGACGCCCATCTTCCTGGTACAGCGGATGCGCCGGTACAGTTAAAGTGACTTCCGTACCTTTGCCTACGCGGCTTCCGATAGAAATACTACCGCCTAAGCGCTCTGCTCGCTCTTTCATTCCCATTATTCCGTAGTGACCTGGACGCCCTAGATTCAGCGTCTCCTCGTCTATGCCGCGACCATTATCCTGAACCCGTATCTGCAAGAGTCGCTCGCCGTAGCTCAATAGCACATGAATCTTCCTGGCGTGGGCGTGCTGAAGCGCGTTTGTGATGGCCTGTCGGCCAACTTGCAACACGTCATTGCCCATAGTCACGTTCAATGGGCGCTCGCGTCCCTCGACGGTGACATCAATTTCAGTCGCCGCGTCTCTCGTTAATTCGTTCGTCAGTTGCGAGAAGGATTTAACGAGATCAGCGGCACTTAGCGACACGGTACGGAGGTCATTTAGCGTGCGGCGCCCTTCATCCAATGCCGATTTGCACAGACGCAGCGCGCGTGCCAGCGAATGCTTCGCTGGCAAATCGGCCGGCAGCAACTCGTCGGTAACCTCGATTTGCAAACTAATGCCCATGACGTCTTGAATCAAGCTATCGTGCAGCTCCAGGGCGATCCGTTTTCGTTCCTTTAGATGCTCTTCAAAGAGCTCTTGCGCGCGTGTCGTCACTTGCCACACTCGCAGACGATAGGCGCCCCAGGCGAGAATGATCAGAACCAATGCGCACAATAGACGGAACCACTGCGTTTGATAAAACGCCGGAAGAAGATCGAAATCCAGAGTGGCGCCCGACTCGTTCCAAACGCCATCGTTGTTGCAAGCCAGCACCCGGAAACGATAGGCGTGAGGATGCAGATTCGTATAGAACGCCTGGCGCCGCGTCCCAGCGTCCCGCCAGTCCGTGTCAAATCCTTCGAGCTTGTAGCGAAACTGAACCTTGCGCGGCTCCGCGAGACTGAGGGCCGTGTAGTCGAACTCGACATTCCTGGTTAGTGGTTGCAATTGCACCGTCTGCGTGGCGGCAACCGCTGTGCCATCGGCAACCATGCGTTCGATGTGAACAGCCGGTGGAGCCAGGTTTTTCGTCAGCTCTTGCGGGTCAATAACCGCCACTCCTTCCGAAGTTCTGAACCAAAACTTGCCGTCGCTTGCTCGAACCGCAGGCGACTGCCAGTGGCGGTCGGGATTGCCCTTGAGGCCGTCACCATCGTCGAGAAAGCTGTAAGCCACGCGGTGCGACGGATCACCCGCAGCGCGGTCGAGTTCGGACCCGCTGACGGACGCAACTCCGGTGGTGTAACCGAGCCACAGCCGGCCAACGCGGTCTGCGAGAATCCATAGCACGCGCTCTCCAGGAAGGCCGTTTGCAATGGTCCAGGTAACAAACTTCTGGCCTTCAAGGCGGCTCAACCCTCGTTCCGCTCCAATCCAGACGGTACCTCCGTCATCAACAAACACCGCATCTACAAACCCGCCTGCCAGGCCGTCGCGTTCAGAGTAAGAGCGGAACCGGCTGCCGTCGAAAACAACCACGCCTCCGTCGTAAAGTCCAAACCACACATTTCCTGCGCGGTCGGCTTGTGCGGTGAGAATCGATTTACCTTGCAACAACGGCTCGTGCGAAAAATCTTGGATACGGCCGTTGGCCCACCGGTACAGTCCTTTGTGCGCATCAAATAGCCAGACGCCCTTTTCATGGTCCTCTGTAATTGCCGTGACGTCTTGCAGCTGAATCCCCGCAGGCATCGGAAGGTACCGCCACTTCCCGTTTTCCAGGCGCGCCACTCCGCGATTTGTTCCGGCCCACAATGTATTTTCTGCTTCCATCGCCAATCCCATGGCCGTGGCGCCGTTGAGGTACAGATCGCGGTGCTCACCATCAATTCGATTGATCCCGATCGATGTCGAAGCCCAGATAGCTCCGTCAGGCCCCGCAGCGAGTGCATCCACACTGTCGTCCGCCAATCCCTCGCGCCGGGTCAACGTGGTAATTTTTTCGTCACGAAAACGGTTCAGGCCGTTTTGCGTTCCAACCCAGATGTTGTGTTCCCGGTCCTCCAGCAAACACCACACGGACTCCGCCGACAGCCCGTCGAATTGTGAATACTTCTCCATCTTCATCCCATCGTGGAATCCTGGCCCTGGCCGAGCCAGTCCCTGTCCATGGGTCCCGATCCATGTGTTTCCGTTGCTGTCGCGCAGCACCGTTTGGATGTCGAGAGTCTTTGTCTCCATTTCAGGGCGAGTAACAATCTGCCCTTCATTTGCGGGCCGCGTAGATCCGTCAGGGCGTGTAAGCCAAATGTCCCCGTTTGTGTCCTCACTTAGCCAAAACTTGCCTTTCGCTATTTCCGCCGGCGGACCCTGCGGGCTGCTGGAGGGCACGCCTCGCCGCCGCCGCAAAAGTGGCGGTCCAAGACGCTGAGCCCCGCTAAGTGTGGTAAACCAGATGGAGCCACTTCTATCCTGGAGTGGTCCGGACAAGAAAGTTCCAGGCAGCGTGATTGCGGTGCCCATCTGTTCCTGAGTTGCTGCGCGGAATCGCAATAGGTTATTTTCAGTGGCTATCCAAAGCGTACCATCACGATCTTCAAAAATTGCCTCGACCTGCGCCCCAACGGAAAAGGTTGTTAAGTCATCCCCACGAATGTGGCCGACGAGGCCGGCGGCAGTCCCGATCCAGAGACTTCCATCCCGCGTCGCGCACAGACTCCGCACAACGCCCAAAAGTGCCGTATGGCCAGTGTTGGGACGCCAGTGGAGAAAGCGTGCGCCGTCAAACCGGACAAGTCCGTCCGTCGTGGCCAGCCAAAGATAACCGTCCCGAGTCTGCGCGATCGAGTAGATGAATGCGGATGGGATCCCGTCTTTGTGGGTCCAGACTGTGTGCGTGTACTCCGTGAGAGGCTTGTTGGAATCGCGCGCCTGGGCTTGCAACGCCAACAAACTCAAGCACGCAGCCGCGCAGAGAGAACGCATCAAACCGCTGCGAGAAGAGAACATACGCCCTGGTTCTATACTGACCCAACCAGGTTTTTGTACCGGTTTCACTGAGAAAGTCTACATGCGAACCCCACGGTTGAAAAGTTAACTACCGCATTGCATTTTGCGTTGTATTGTTCTTGCGGTCTGCGTGACGACGGAAAACCAACAGATTGTAAAATCAGGACTTACAGTTTGTTTGGTGGGCCCGCTAGGACTCCCTTAGTCAAAAGCTATCACACCAAATACATCTGCGAATCAAGAATTTTATCCGTGGCGTGTTTGCATGGGCTATCGCAGACGGTGCATTCGATGGCTCTAATCCGATGGAGGAGACAAAGGCCGGAGGCTGGTCTAAGAAGTCTAGCGCACCGGAACCGAAGACAGAACGCGAACGTAAAATTCGTGAATCGAATGAGCATGCATACACGTTAGTAGAAGTCGCTGAAATGTTCGACAAGCTGCCTGAGCCTGCCCGTACCGTCTGCGCGGTCGCAGCGTTCACGGGATTGACGAGGAGCGAACTGCGTGGCTTGAAGTGGTCGGACTATGATGGCCAGACGATCAGTGTGCAACGGAAGATGTGGAATACGCATGTCGGCTCAACTAAGACTGATGCATGCGAAGCAGGCATTTATGTTGTGCCGTTGCTACAGAAGATTCTCAAGAAATACAAAACAGAGTTCCCGCAGATCGGTGATGGATGGGTGTTTCGAGGCGAGAAGCTACTGCGTCCTCTTGACTTGGATAATCTATCACGACGAGAGATTCCTCAATATATCAATGGCGCATGGTTCGGCTGGCACGCTTTCAGACGTGGACTCGGAACACGCTTGAATGAAGTGGGCGTAGACGACAAGGAAATTCAGAGCATCCTGCGCCACGCAGACATTTCCACGACGCAAGCGTATTACATCCTGCCGAACATTGAACGTGCAAAGGCCGGGCTGAAGAAACTTGGCGCGGTTGCCCAAAAGAAGTATGGTATTAAGGTGTAGCCGGGTCCTTAGCTCAACTGGTTAGAGCAATCGGCTCATAATCGATTGGTTCCCGGTTCGAGTCCGGGAGGACCCACCAAAACCAAAATTCAGGCAGCCTTCTTTCGACGCAGCGTACCGCCTGTCTCTACCCAAGCTTGTACTTCGCTCCAAACGAACAGCGTGATTTTGTTCGTGATGCGCTTCGAAGGAAGCGGATTTAGTTTACGTGCCGCCCAATCGTAAATCGTGCTTCGCTGAACGTGCAGCCGGAGCGCGATCTGATCGGCGGTCTCGTAGCCTCGCGTCCTAATGACCGTTTCGCGTGAAGCGGATACGAGACTAGTCGGTCAAGAGAATCCCTACGAAGGGCGCCCATCCACGCGATGAAAGTCAGTGCGATGCATTTCCGAATGGACGAAACAATCCCGTTGCTCGAAACAGGCTGCCTAGTCCAGTGCGGGGTTATTTCAGAGTTTGGGTAGCAACTTAGCGATGATCTGCAATATGTCGCTTATCGGCGGCTGTGTGGCGAAGAAGTTACAACCCGCGCTATCGCGGCAAGCGGTCCTATGACCCGCTGCTCTGCTTGGAAGCGAACTCCTCGTTCCTCTGGGATGTGGAACTGCGACGCGGCGATGCGGGAACCTGGGCGGGCAGCGAGGA